>Ga0101944_10000656_pt1 | contig 94521 bp, 73 predicted proteins | sample DewCreD2012metaG_FD_75245 | JGI IMG/M metagenome (GOLD analysis project Ga0101944, IMG submission 75245) | Hot spring sediment bacterial and archeal communities from British Columbia, Canada, to study Microbial Dark Matter (Phase II) - Dewar... ... | reverse complement strand
TTACCACCTCGATTGAGCTGCCCGCAGGGGCCGTGAGGCCGGAAGTCCGTTATAACCAGATGAACGGCCGGTGGTTCGTGTTTGCCGTCAATGAGCAGGGTATAGCCACCCACGTGTTTGAAGGCCACCGGGGGGCCACCCAAGGCGAGCTGCGCTGGCGGGAGTTGTTTTTGGGAAATTTCTCGGAGCGTTACCCGGCCTCGTTTACCGACGAGTTCGTGTTTCACGACCCCGAATCGGGCTTGGATATCCCCATCGGCATCGGCCTAACCGGTGATTTGCCTGTTAGAGCCGTTTATTTGACTGATCTGGGCAAGGAGTATTTGGGCAGAAGTTGGCTGGCGGCGTGTTATTACCGCTACCGCGAGATCATGGGGCACAAAGACGTGACCTACGAGCAGTATTTGGAGCTAGTCAAGCAAGGCCAGGGGCAGGTGGAGATGTGGTACCACGATGAGCTGTCGGGCCAGCGCCAAATTGCCCTGGTGGACCCCAGAAGCGGCGTGTCGATTACTGTGACCAACAGAAGCGACCTGCCGCTCGAGGCCACCCCCCATAACGCTACCTATCCATGGCATAGCTATTTTTCGACTGATAGCCAGGGGCGGGCGCTGCTTGTCATAGAATGGAACCAGAAGATACGGGAAGAAAGATATCGAATAAGCGTATTCGAAAAGGGTAGGACCCCAGGTTTTGAATATTCATTTAGTGCTTACGCGAAATTTTTGGGCGCGGTTAGGTATTGGGCTTACTTGCAGCCCGTTCAGTTTGAGGCCGGAGGGCTGGCAAAGGATTTGACATCGCTTGATCTGGACCCAACCTTAAGTGAAGAATACGTCAATGCTTTTAAAGGTGTGGATCGAAAACGGGACTCGAGCACGCCTTTTGCGTCCGTAGTAATCCGGTAGTTGAGTAGATTTGGCCATTGTGAGAATTATTACGGGTCAGAGCGAAAGGCGAGAGTGGCTAAGAGGCGGGTTGGGGTGAGACGGAAGGATTAACAGGCTCGCAAGAAGATTGCCTCACCGGTTTCAACATTTTTCATAAGAGGCTCAATCATCCCAGGACGAAGCAGTATTTCTGTTATTGAACTACCACTTCCAGATTGCATAGTCAACTCGATGACTGCGCCTTTGCCGGGTTCACGGGAGGTTAAAGTTGCGAGGAGGTCTTCTTGGGACCATAAGGACCACACGCCTTCGGGTATCACACCAAGAGTGCTTTCCGTTGGTTGCCCATTTTCAAAACCGGTTTTTACGATTTCAATGGTCATGGGGGTAGTTTATTACCTATAGTGGGGAAGGTAAAGGAGGAGGGGCTGGGGGGTGGTGAGTGGCTTAGAGGACATGTTTGAGATGTGCTGGAGTCACCGATCTGCCGGCCATAGAGTCTTTGTTTCTCTGTTCTTTTGGCAGCAAAAGAACCAAAACTGCCGCCCAGTTGCAGGTCTTTCAGGAAAGGTTGCCGCTTAGGTGATGCGCCCAAGTGTCTTTAGTCGTACAGACGCTCAGGCATTGGGCGCTCTTGAAGGCTGCGCGTCAACCCTTCTTGATTAGCTGCTGCAAATTGGGCGGGAAATTTCAAATTGCCAATTAATTTCAATTCCAGTTGCGCGCGAGGGAGGGATTTGTAATACTGGAAGCATGATAGAGGGACAAAAACAGTCGCCCTGGAAGTGGTGGTTGGGGTGGGGGCAGCCGGCTACCCCGGGACCGGGAACACCTTTGCCGGCGACGCCCAGCTGTCGTCCACCCACATGGCCTCGTCCACGAGCACATTCATCCCCACGCAGTTCTACATGAGGGACGAACGCCGCCAGAGCGCCTCTCTTCGAGTTCAGCTTCTGGGGAATTTCCAGGGGGCGTTGCCAGTTCTCTCTCCTGGACGCGCTCCATCTGCGTAGTCATGGGAGCTCCGTCGAAGAGATTCTCTTATTGTCATAATACGTCCTCACAGGATCAAAAAAACCTGCTCCTTGGAGCAGGTACATGTTTGTTGATGGGAGCAGATGAACAAAAATCCCGGTGGTCGAGTGACCCATGGAGGACTCGAACCTCCAACCAACTGATTAAGAGTCAGCTGCTCTGCCGAATTGAGCTAATGGGCCTTCCTGCGTGATGGCGACGGGAATTATACCGCAAAGGGAGTGAATGTCAACTGGGCATCGCCCTGGGCAATGCCCTACGCACCGACCCTGGGCGCAATTGCCGAAAACGCCGCCATGGATTACACTTTGCCCAGGAGGTTCGTATGGAATGGCGTAATTCGATTACCGATGTCCCCGGCATTTCCGTTGGGCATGCGCAGGATGAAGCCGCCCTCACCGGCTGCACCGTCATCTTGTGCGAGGCAGGCGCAGTGGGCGGCGTAGATCAGCGCGGCGGCGCGCCGGGCACCCGCGAGACTGACCTGCTGCGTCCGCTCCACCTGGTCGAGCAGGTTCATGCCGTGCTGCTTGCCGGCGGTTCTGCCTTCGGGCTTGACGCCGCCGCCGGGGTGATGCGCTACCTGGAAGAGAGAGGGGTGGGCTTTGAAACCGGCGTCGCCCGCGTCCCCATCGTCCCGGCTGCCATCCTGTTCGACCTGGCGCTGGGTTCCGCCGATGTCCGCCCGGATGCTGCCATGGGCTACCAGGCTTGCCAGGCTGCCAGTTCTCGCCCGTCGGCGGAGGGCAACGTGGGCGCGGGCTGCGGCGCCAGCGTTGGCAAAATCTTGGGGCTGGGTCAGGCGATGAAGTCAGGCGTTGGCTCTGCCAGCCTGGAGGTTGCCCCTGGCTTGATAGTGGGCGCGCTCGTCGCCGTCAATGCCCTGGGCGATGTCATCGACCCCGATACCGGGCGCATCCTGGCAGGGGCGCGCTCTCCCGCGGCGGCGAATCTGACGCCGGGCGAGGCGGGCTATTTTGCCGATACGCTGAGCGCCCTGCGCCTGCTCTTTGGCGGCGGGGCTGGCTTTGCTCCCCAGGGACAAAACACCACCATCGGCGTGGTGGCAACCAACGCTCGCTTGACTAAAGAGGGCGCCAACCTGGTCGCCCAGATGGCGCAGGATGGCTTGGCGCGCGCCTTGCGACCGGCGCACACCTTGTGGGATGGCGATACCCTGTTTACGCTGGCGACCGGCGAAGTCGCCGCCGACGTCAACCTGGTTGGCGCTTTTGCCGCCTCCGTGGTCGCCCAGGCGATTGTCCGCGCCGTCCAAATGGCGCAGCCTGCTGGCGGTCTGCCGGCATTGGGTGGTTGAGCGAGGGAGCTTTTTCGCCTTGACTTACGGCGGCGCTGTCGTGTCGTCTTTTGTTTCCTGAAATCCGTCTGTTTGGGGTATAATGTATCTCTAAACTTATTCTTGGAGTGCATCACCGTATGGATCAGAACAATGCCCTGATGGGGCAGGAGGCGGCGCCCGGTTCCAAATTTCCTGAAGAAGGACAGCCCGAAGAGCAAGCGACAGAGAATGCATTTTCTATGGATGCGCTCTTGCAGGAAAGCCCTGAGCTGGACTTTCCCAAGCAAGGCGAGATTCGCATGGGGGTCATCGCCAGCATTACCGAAAATGAAATCATGGTCAGCATCGGCACCAAGTCCGAAGGCGTGATCTCAGGCAGGGAGAAGGAGCAAATCCCGGCTGAAGAATTCCAGTCCCTCAAAGTGGGGCAGGAAATCCCCGTCTATATCCTCAACCCTGAAGATCAAAACGGCAACCTTGTCCTGTCGTACCTGCGCGCCCGCGAGGAATACGACTGGCAGCATGTCGAGGAAATGCTTGCCACCAACAGCGTTTACGAAAGCAAGATCATTGGTTACAACAAGGGCGGTTTGATCGTCCCGGTGGGCAACCTGCGCGGCTTTGTGCCCGCTTCTCAGATCAGCGTGATGCGCCGTTCAGAAAGCGGCGCTTCTCCCGAAGCGCGCTGGGCATCTATGGTGGGTGAGCCGATTTCCGTTCGCGTGATCGAAGTCGACCGCCAGCGCCACCGCCTGATCCTTTCTGAACGGGCTGCCCTGCAGGAAACCCGTGAAACCATCAAAGATCGCCTGCTGGAAGAGCTGAAGGAAGGTACAGTCCGCACCGGTCGGGTTACCAGCCTGGCTGACTTTGGCGCGTTCGTCAACATCGACGGCGCCGATGGTTTGGTGCACCTCTCCGAGATAAGCTGGGAACGCATCGATCACCCCAACGAAGTGCTGCGCGTCGGGCAAGAAGTGCAGGTCAAGGTGATTGCCGTTGACCGCGAGCGCAAACGCATTGGTCTTTCGATCCGCCAGACAACCCCTGACCCATGGCTCAAGCGGGTGGAACATCTCAAAGAAGGGCAGTTGGTCGAGGGCACCATCACCCACCTGACCAAGTTCGGCGCTTTTGCCCGCCTGGAAGATAACCTGGAGGGTTTGATTCATATCTCCGAGCTGAGCGAAACGCGCATCAACCACCCCCGCGAAGTGATCAAAGAGGGCGATGTGTTGACGTTGCGCATCATCAAAGTGGATCCCGAACGCCGGCGCATCGGCTTGAGCCTGCGCAAGGTCGATTCCCCTGCCTATGCCGACCTGGATTGGAAAATGGCGCTTGCCGGCGAGGTGGGCGTGGTCCGACGCACTGCTGAAGAGGTCGCTTCTGATGAAGAAGAGACTGATTCAGAGACATCCGAAGAAGAAGCTCCGCCCGCTCAAGAGGCGCCCGGCGCCGAGGAGAACGCCTGACGGCAAGTAGGTCGATGAACAATGTCTGCGCACCTGAGAGGTGCGCTTTTTTATATCCAGATATTAACAAAACTCTAAGCAATAACGCGGGTAATTGGTGAGATAAACTCTGGTAGAATCCCAAGTGAATGGAGAAATAGGAGGCAAACCTTGTCTGGCATGGAACGTTTTACGCAAAGAGCACGCCGGGTGCTGGGGCTGGCGCATCAAGAAGCCGAGCGCATGCGCCACAGCTATATCGGCACCGAGCACCTTCTTCTTGGGTTGATCAAAGAAGAAGGGGGCGTTGCGGGTCGTGTCCTGCGCGAATTGGGGCTGGACGCCGTCCGCGTTCAGGAGGTCGTCGAGCGCCTGGTAGGTCCGGGCCAGACCCGCGTGGTTAAGCTTGACCTGTCGCCGGGCACCGAGCAGGTGCTGGAGTTAGCCGTCGATGAAGCCCGGCGTATGAGCCATCATTACATTGGCACCGAGCACTTGCTGCTGGGGTTGGTGCGCTATGGCGAGGGCGTTGCCCTGGATGTGCTGCGTAAATTGGGCGTCACCCCTGAACAGATTCGCCGCCAAACCCGCCGGGTGTTGCAGGAAAGCAGCGCCTCCCGCCGCACGGCTCCGGCTGAACCGCAAAAGGCAGCGCAGGCGGAATCCTCACAATCAGCGCAGGCGCGCCCCAAGACCCCCATGGTCGATCAATTAGCCACTGACCTCACCGCACAAGCCGAGGAGGGCAAGCTCGATCCGGTGATCGGTCGCCAGATGGAAATCGAGCGCGTCATTCAAATCCTAGCGCGCCGCACCAAGAACAACCCCGCCCTGATTGGCGAGCCCGGCGTCGGCAAGACGGCGATCGTCGAAGGCTTGGCGCAGCGCATCGTCGAGGGCGATGTCCCCGCGCCGCTGTTGGGCAAGCGCCTGCTGCAATTGGACGTTGGCTCGCTCGTCGCCGGCACCATGTACCGGGGTCAGTTCGAGGAGCGCCTCAAGCGCGTCATCGATGAGTTGAAATCCTCCGGCGCCATCCTCTTCATCGACGAAGTGCACATGCTGGTCGGCGCCGGCGCTGCCGGCTCCTCGGTGGACGCCGCCAACATTCTCAAGCCAGCCCTGTCGCGCGGCGAGCTGCAGGTCATTGGCGCCACCACCCTGGATGAATACCGCAAGCACATCGAAAGCGATGCCGCCCTTGAGCGGCGCTTCCAGCCCATCATGGTGGATGAGCCCAATGAGGAAGAAGCTATCGAAATCCTGCGCGGCATCCGCTCGGCATACGAGGAGCATCACCGCCTGACCATTTCGGACGAGGCGCTGGACGCCGCGGTTCACCTTTCCTCGCGCTATGTGACCGAGCGCTTTTTACCCGATAAAGCCATTGACCTGATCGACGAATCCTCCTCGCGGGTGCGCATGTACAAGAGCCCGGCAGCCCGTACGGTCAAAGACCTCACAGCCAAGCTCCGCGAGATGCGCCAGAACCTGGCGCTGGCGCTCGAAGATGGGCGCAATGACGAGGTGCAGGAGCTGACCGAGCGCATCGAAGATATGGAATTGGAGATCGAACGCCTGCGCACCGGCTGGGACCGCTCTTCCAGCCCGGTCGTCACCGCCGATGACATCGCCGAGGTGGTCTCGATGTGGACCGGCGTGCCGGTGATGCAGATCGCCCAGGAAGAGTCGCAGCGCCTGCTCGAAATGGAAAAGGAGCTCCAGAAGCACATCATCGGGCAGGATGAAGCCATCCAGATGATTTCCAAGGCAGTGCGCCGCGCCCGCGCCGGGCTGAAAGATCCGCGCCGACCGATTGGCTCCTTCATTTTCCTTGGACCCACCGGCGTTGGTAAGACCGAGCTGACCAAAGCGCTTGCCCAGTTCCTGTTCGGCAGCGAAGAAGCGCTCATCCAGTTGGATATGTCCGAGTTTATGGAACGGCACACCGTCAGCCGCCTGGTGGGAGCTCCTCCTGGATATGTGGGGTATGAAGAGGCGGGTCAGCTCACCGAAGCCCTGCGCCGCCGTCCTTATTCCATCGTTGTCTTTGACGAGGTGGAAAAGGCGCACCCCGAAGCGCACAACATGCTCTTGCAGATCATGGAAGAGGGGCATCTATCGGATGCCAAGGGGCGCAAGGTGGACTTTCGCAACGCTCTGATCGTCATGACCTCGAACGTTGGCGCCGATATGATCAAGCGCCAGACCAGCCTGGGCTTCTCCCTCAAGCGGGATGAAGTCGCCGAAGAACGCCTGGCGTATGAGGACATGCGCAAGAAGCTGATGGAGTCCCTGCGCCGCGTCTTCCGCCCCGAATTCATCAACCGCCTGGATTCGGTGATCGTCTTCCGTTCCCTGAGCAAAGAAGACATCAAGAAGATCGTCCAGCTCGAACTGGAGAAGGTCTCGCAGCGCCTGGTGGAGCACCACATTACGCTGGATGCTTCGCCGGCTGCCCTCGACCTGCTGGCTGAGCTGGGCTATGATCCCGACATGGGCGCTCGTCCCTTGCGCCGGGTCATCCAGCAAAAGGTGGAGGACCCGCTTTCGGATACGATGCTGATGGGCGGCTTCAACGATGGCGATACCATCCGCATCGACGTCAAGGATGGCGACATCACCCTGGAGCGGGCGGAAAAAGAGGCAGCCCCTCCCGAGGCAATCCAGGCATAAACTTCCTGACCGACCCATGAGAAAACACGGGCGCAGCCATCCTAGGCTGCGCCCGTTTATTAACGTGAAGAATGTCGCCAAATCACAGGCATTCGTCACTTGACGAATTGTCTGACATTTGCTATGGTTAACGTGTGCAGCAGGAGACTCTACCCCTATGAATTTCCTGGCTTACATACAACCTTTGGAAGCGGGCGCCAGACCGGAGTGCCCGCTCATATTTTAATCAAGACCGATGATAGGAGAAACCCAATGACCGAACCGATCAATGCCTTTCAGATGGCTCAGCAGCAATTCGATGGCGTTGCCCGTCAGCTCAACCTGGACCCCCAGGTAGCGGAGATCCTGCGCTGGCCTTCCCGCGAATACAAATTCACTATCCCCGTGCGCATGGATAACGGCGCAATCCGCCTGTTTACCGGCTACCGCGTGCAGCATAATGACGCCCGTGGACCCGCCAAGGGCGGCATCCGCTTTCACCCCTCCGAGACGCTGGATACTGTCCGCGCCCTGGCAATGTGGATGACCTGGAAGACTTCCATTGCCGATATTCCCCTGGGCGGCGGCAAGGGCGGCGTCCCGGTTGACCCTGCCAGCCTGTCGGTCTATGAGAAAGAGGCGTTGTGCCGCGGCTGGATCCGCCAGATGTGGCGCAACATTGGTCCCCGCCAGGATGTCCCCGCGCCGGACGTGGGCACCAATCCCCAGATGATGGGCTGGATGATGGACGAATACTCCCGCCTGGTTGGCGAGTACACCCCCGGCGTGATCACCGGCAAGCCCGTCGGCGGCGGCGGTTCGCTGGGGCGCACCGAAGCCACCGGCTTTGGCGTCATCTACACCGTGCGCGAAGCCATGCGCCACCTCAAGCTCGACCCGACCAGGTGCGTCGCCGCGCTGCAGGGATTTGGCAACGTCTCGCAGTATGCCGCCATCGGCTTTGTCGAGCTGCTGGGCGGCAAAGTCGCTTGCGTTTCCTGCTGGGACCGCGAGGACCGCACGGCGTACACCTACAGCCACCCCAACGGCGTCAACCCGCGCTTCCTGCAATCCATCACCGATCAATACGGCACGATCGATAAATCCAAAGCCCGCGCCGAAGGGTACGTGATCGAAGACGGCGATGCCTGGCTCGCCAAGGATGCCGATGTACTCATCCCCGGCGCGCTGGAAGGTCAGATCAACGCCGAATCGGTCAAGCGCCTGAGCAGCCGGGTGCGCATCGTCGCCGAAGGCGCCAACGGTCCGACCACCCCCGAAGCTGATGAAGTGCTCAAGCAAAACGGCATCTTCAACATCCCAGATTTCCTGTGCAACGCCGGCGGCGTCACCGTCTCGTACTTCGAAGGCGTTCAAAACGACATGAATTACTACTGGACGCGGGAGGAAGTTCTCCAGCGCCTGGACACCAAGATGTCGCAGGCGTTCCAGAGCGTGCTGGAGCTTTCGGAAAAGGAAGGCGTTTACATGCGCGACGCCGCCTACATGGTTGCCATCGCCCGCGTCGTCAAAGCTATGGAGCTGCGCGGCTGGATTTAACCCCGCCTGACACATTCTTCTCCTCTTTGTGAAAGCCCGGGGTACACCTTGCCCCGGGCTTGGGGTTTTGATCTGTTGCCTTATAATAAATAGAACAAACCCAAATGTCCATAACTCTTCCTGCTGGGAGCTGTAATGAAGATTTTCCTGCGAGGCTTCCAATCTGCCTTATTGATTTTGGCAATTCTTGCCTATCAAGAGGCGAGGAGCTTTCCTCTGCAAAGTTCAGCCTATGCTGTCGAAACGCTTTCTCAAGGCGAAACCATCGAGTATCGCTTCAAATTAAACAACCGCCATTTTGGCTCGCTGATTGATGATCAAGGCGCCTTCGCCTTCAGACCTCACCCAGGTTGTGATGCCAATGGCTGGGGTACCACCTGGTATGCCCAGCCATTTCTTCCCGGCGCAACGCTGGCGCATACCATCATTGATCGTGTCCAGGCAGCGCCGGATGGAATCCAGGTCCATGCCTTCGGCAAGGTATCTCGATATGTCTCGGAGACTTATGGAGATTGGCAGATCAGCCTGCAGTTCGCATACAATTTACCGGGGCAGATCGCGACGGCAACGGGGCATTACACGATCACATTGGATGCCCCATTAGATGATACAACAGGCGACTTGAACCTGTATAAAATTGCCAGCAACTACCTCGATGACGTCCCGCTGCTGTCGGATGGCAGCGGTGATACGGGCGATATGAAAGCGGCTGTCGTGATGAAAACGCCCGGCGTAGCATGGTTCACCTGGATTCCGCCGGACCAGCCTGCCCATTATCCTACCGATCGAACGGATTTTCTCTCGGTCGATGTGATTGGACAGTTCAACAATGTGGATACTGCCAGCCAGGGGTACGCTCCCATTGCGCCTGCCTTCAAGCCGGGCATGAAAGTCAACTTCACTTCTCAAAGGCAGGAAATGACATTTGGGGGCGCGTATGAGGTTGATGAGAGTCAGCACTTTTGGGCGGACAACGTTGGAATCGTCGCGCTTATCCCGCGCCCATCTGCCGAAACGGCATTTGGTTTTGAGGTCCTCCTGGAATCTGCTGCCCTGGAAACCTGTACTTACTTGCCGCTGGTACGAAGATAAGCGAGAACCGTAGTCGATCTCCGCGCCGCCAGCTTTATAGCGTTACCGAATCTTCTCCCCTGTGCTAACCCAAAAGGCGGGCGGCAAGATTTTATCGCGATTTTGATGCAAAATTTCTTGACAGAACATCCGTTCTGGTATAAGATTACTAAGGAATATATTGTCCCTGCACTCATTCTTCAGGCGACTCATCGCCAGGCTACTCATCGCTGACCTCAGAGAATTGGCACGCGTGATTACCTCAGGAACGACTCTGCTTTAGATGCCCCTCTCACCCGCCCTTATGCGCCTTCTCGTCATCTTGTGCGCCCTCGGCATGGCGCTGCTGGCGGCTTTCTTCCTGCGCGGGCGGCGGCTGACCTTCTACGGCTATTTGGGCTGGGGGCTGCTTGCTCTGCTCCTGCCAATCCTGGGTCCATTTCTCGTCATCCTTGCCCGCCCGGGTATGCCCCTGCGCCGTTCCCCACGCCGCCGATTGGCTTCCCGCCGCATGCCGGTTGCCCTTGTCTTTCACCGCGCCAGAGATGGTTTACGCAGGCTTTTCCAATCTTGAGCCTGCTGCCCAAACCGCTGAGCCGTATCTTGCGGGTTGACGGCTATCCGATAGCGACCATCACCAGCCCGGCGAAAATCACTCCCACCATGCCCAGCTTGACCCAGCCGGGCTTCTCTTTGAGCAGCACGACCCCTGCCAGCGCCCCCAGCGGAATGCTCGTCTGGCGGAATGCCACCACGTAGCTGATGTTGCGGGCATATGCCATTGCCACCAGCACCAGCAGGTAAGCGGTGAAGATGCCCAGCCCCGTCCACAGGGCGCTTCCTGCCTCGCTGCGGACTGCGCGGCGCAACGCCTGGCGGCTTTCCTGGCTGCGCAGGCAGAAGAACAGCAAGACGACGGCTGTGCTCAGGTTTTGCCAGAAGCTGTAAACCAGCGCTGCTTCCAGCGGCGTGAAGGCTGATCTCTCCAGGCTGCGCAGCAGCCGCAGCGCCTGGTCATCCACCAGCGAGTAGCCTGCCGTGCCCGTAGCTGCCAGCAGCGCCAGCAGCGTCGCGGCGCTGAGAAAATCCTTGAGCCGGGGTTTGGCAGGGTCTGCCAGGGGCAGCAGCAGGCAGCCGGCGAAGATCAGCGCCATCCCCGCGAGCGCCAACACCGAAAGCTGCTCTCCCCTGCCCAGCAGCAGGTTTACCGCCGTCAACATGAGCACCGGCAATGCCCGCGCCAGCGGGTAGGTGACTGCCATCTCGCCATGCTGATAGGCGTTTGCCAGCGCGGTATAGTACAGCGCCTCGAAGACGCCTGTCGCCGCGACCCATACCCAGAACATCCCTGGAAATGACCATGCCCGCTGGTGATAGACCAGCAGGAGGGGGGTCAGCGCCGCCGCCAGGAACAGGCTCGCCAGCGCAAAGAACGCTGCGCCGCTCGCCCGCCGCTTGGTTGTCAGGTTCCAGCCAACATGGATGCCCGCCGAGAGCAGCAAGAGCGCAATTGCCGCGCCGGACATCCGCTCAGTTTCCCCGGCAAAGGAGCTGCCTGAGCCTGCCCGTTTTGCCTTGCATTTGGCGCAACTGCTCAACGGCGCCTGATTTGCCGTAATGATAGGCGATCATGGCGTCGCCTTCTTCCCGGCACAGCGCGTCCAGCGCTGGAAAGACCTCTGCGATGAGGAAATGGGCGTACTTGACCAGCCGGAAGGGACCGTAAACGTGCACCGTTTCGCCCGCGATCGCCTCCACTGCCACCGAGTAACCCGCCTTGATGCTTGTGATCAGGTCTTCCAGATCAGTGGAAGGCGCCAGCACGATGGTGTAATACCAGCCGAACAAATCGCGGTGACAGCCGTGCGCATCGCTCACGCCGACGATTGGGATGCGCCTGCCGCCCGCCGTCTCCTGGTAATAACGGCTGACCTGCCAGTTGTTCGACCAGGCTTCCTTTCGAAAGTACCCGCCGATCAGCTCCAGGGCGTCGTAAGGCTGGGTTTCCAGCAGCGCCGTGGTCAGGCTTTCGGGTATGCGAATCATGCGGTTGGCGAACCAATAGGGGTGGCAGAAGATGCCCAGCCCGCCCGCTTGGCGAATCTTTTCGAAGCACCACACTGACGACGCATACCAGTAGGGGTTTGCGCCGGCGGGCGGCTTTCCCAGCTTAGCCTGCAGCCGGCTGACTTCTTCCCGGTAGCCATCGCGCTCGAACAGCTCGTTGATGCTGTAACTGCCGCCAAAGTTGACGATGTGGATGGGATTTTCCGGCGGGTGCACTTCCTCGCCGGGGTAGATGCGCAAATCGATGGGCGCCTCGCGAAAAGCCTGCTGCGCCTCGAGCGAGGGGGCGTATTGTCCGTGGTCGGTGAGCGCCATGAAATCCAGCCCAATCTTGCGGCACATCGCTGCCACATAGGCTGGCGTCTCGACTCCATCGGACTTGTTCGAGTGCATGTGCATATCTCCCTTGAAGGGCAGCCTTTCGTACAGGTCATCTGCCAGCGCATAGATGGCGAATTCTCCCACCGGCTCGACTTGCTTGCCCTGCACTTTCTCGACCACAATCAGGTATCGCTGCTCCCGCGGGAAGTCTGCCTTCAGGGTTAATGTACCATCTTGCACTTGCATTGGCAGGGTGGGTCCTTTCCAGTCCCAGATAGGGCTGTCCAGCTCCTCGGAGGGGTAGAGCGTGGCGCGGTATTCTGCTGAAGTATCGAAACCTGCCTGGCGGGAGGTCTTTTGAATGGAAATTGTGCTCATCTCCCCGCAGCGCACAATCTTGGGGAGCACCAGAGCGTCAGAAGGGTGGAATGATGTTTTCGTTGACATGGGAATTTCCTGGGTTGATTTCGAACCAACGCATTATACCCGCCTTATCCACTCTTAGCTGGCATGGGAATCGAATGCCGGCTTAAATCCTATTCCCAATTCTTTCCAACCGTTGTATACTCTGAGCAGAACCTGATTGAGGAGAGAAGCCCGATGAAAGTATCCGTACTACAGGAGAACCTGGCGCACGGTTTGAACATTGTTTCCCGTGCGGTCTCCCCGCGCAGCACGCTGCCAGTGCTGCTGAATGTGCTGGTCGCCACCGACGAAGGTCGCTTGCGCCTGTCTGCGACAAACCTTGAGATGGGCATTACTTGCTGGGTTGGGGCGAAGATCGAAGAAGAAGGTTCGACTACCGTGCCAGCGCGCACCTTTACCGACCTGGTGAGTACGCTCCCTGCCGATAAAGTCAATATGTCCCTCAATGTGCGCACTCAGACCCTCAACGTTCAATGCGGCAGCTCCAACACGGATATCAAGTGCATCGACTCTCAGGAATTCCCACCCATGCCTGTGCCGGACCTGTCATATGGCATCCCGATCAACGTGGCGGATATGAAAGAGATGATTCAGCAGGTGGTCTTTTCTGCTTCGACCGATGAAGCCCGCCCGGTGCTGACCGGCGTTCACCTGACCATCCAGGAAAACCAGATGACCCTGGCGGCTGCCGATGGCTTTCGCTTGTCGATTCGCCGGGCGGTGTTATCGAACCCCGTCCCGCGACCTGTCAACGCCATCATTCCCGCCCGCGCCCTGGCAGAGCTGGCGCGCATCTCCGCCGATGGCGAGGTGCTGACCATGGTTATCCCGCCGGGACGCGGTCAGGTGATCTTCCGCCTCAAGGATGTCGAGCTGGCTTCACAGTTGATCGAAGGCGCTTATCCCGACCTGGAGCAGGTGATTCCTCGTTCTTACCAGACCCGTAGCGTGATCACTACCTCGGCGTTCCTCAAAGCCTGCAAGCAGGCTGAAATCTTCGCCCGCGAGGGATCGCATATTGCCAAGATCGATATCAAGCCCGGCGACGGGGTAACGCCCGGCAACATGAAGATCAGTGGACAGTCGGAAGAGACCGGTTCCAACGAGACCGTCGTGGACGCCAACGTCGAGGGCAGCGCATTGACCATTGCCTTTAACGTGCGCTTCCTGCGCGAAGTGCTGGATGTGATCAAAACGCCCAATGTGGCTTTAGAAACCAATACGCCTACCAGCCCTGGCGTGGTGCGACCAGTTGGGGAAGATAATTTCTTGCACGTGATCATGCCGATGCACTTAGGCAGCTAGACGTTTGCCGGATGACCTTACCTGCCTCGTCTGCCGATAAGGCTCTGCGCATCTACCTGGCTCTTGCCCAGTATCCCATCCTCAGCACATCCATCCGCGCCCGCATGCGCCGTGAATTGTTCCAACGCGGCGTCATTTCGCCGCACGCCTTCGAGGCAGAAGTGCGTGAGCGGGCGATCCGCTCGCAGCAGCTCGAAGCGCTGCACGACCCTTACGGCGAAGAGCCGGCAGATATTTGGGAGACCCGACTGACGCGCCTGCGCGACCACCTGACGGATTTCTATTTTGCCTACAACCTGCCGTACGAGTTGTTCGAAGAACTGATTCGCGCCGCGTTGGCTGAGCGCGGCGTTCAACCTGAAGATTTATCGGTGTCCTTCAACCCCGAGCTAGCGCCGCAGGAGATGCTCTTTGAGCAGGCTTTTGCCCTCGAAAAGCTGCCCCCCGAACAACTTGCCAGGCAGCAAGCCCGCCTGCGTGAAATCAAGGTGGTGCTCATTCGCACGCTCATCAGCGACCAATTGGCTTATGTCAACATCGCCAAGGACTGGTTCACGATTTCAGACCTGAACGAAATCCGCCGAAGGAAAATTGGCGGCGGGAAGATCGGCGGTAAAGCGGCTGGCATGCTGCTCGCCTCGCGCATCCTGGCTTCGGAAGCCAGCGAGGAGGTGCGCGCCCTGCTCTCGATACCCGAATCCTACTTCCTGGGAGCGGACATCACCTACCGTTTCATGTCATTGAACCACCTCGAGCATTGGGGCGATCAGAAATATAAGCCCGAAGCGCAGATTCGGGCAGAGTATCCGCAGCTCCGTCAGGATTTCCTGGCAGGTGAATTCCCTCCCGATGCGCTGGAGCGTCTGGCTGAGCTGCTCGAGCACATTGGCGCTCAACCCATCATTGTGCGTTCTTCCAGCCTGTTGGAAGACAATTTCGGCACCTCCTTTGCCGGAAAGTACGAGAGCCACTTCTGCCCAAATCAGGGCAGCCTGGAAAAAAATCTTGCCGCGTTGACCCAGGCGATTCAAAAGATTTACGCCAGCATTTTCAACCCCAATGCCTTGCTCTACCGCCGCGCCCGCGGTTTGCAGGATTACGATGAACGCATGGCGATTTTGATTCAGGTAGTGCAGGGTGAACGGGTCGGCAGATATTACCTTCCACACGGCGCCGGCGTGGCGTTCAGCCGCAACCTTTTCCGCTGGTCGCCCCAGATTCGTCGGGAAGATGGCTTCCTGCGCCTGGTATGGGGCTTGGGAACGCGCGCTGTGGAGCGGGTGGGGAACGATTATCCCCGCCTGGTGGCGCTCAGCCACCCCTTGCTGCTGCCAGAGGTTTCTTCCAAGATGATTAGGCGCTATTCGCAGCGCTATGTGGATGTGATCGACCTGGAAGCCAATCAGTTCGTCAGCCTGCCGGTCGAACAGGTGTTGAATCGTCATTATCCGCCGCTGCGCTACATCGTCCAGGTGGACGATGGCGGTTATCTGGCGCCGCTGCGCAGTACCATCGTCAATGCTGACCCAGATCAGTTTGTGCTCACCTTCGACGGGCTGCTGCGCCGCACCAAGGTTGCCGAACAAATGAGGGAGATATTAAAGACCCTTGAGCGGGAATACCGCGCCCCGGTAGATACCGAGTTTACCTTGCAGATCAAGGACCCGTATTCGTTGCAGCCCCAGGTGCACATTTGCCTGTTGCAGTGCCGTCCGCAAAGTCACCTGAAGGAAAAGGAAATTCAATTCCCGCTCAGTCTAAACCCGGCGGATGTGGTTTTTGCCACCCAGCGGGTCGTGCCAGATGGATTTGTGGATCACATTCGCCTGGTGATGTTTGTTGCACCCGAATGTTACCATGCTTTGCCCACTCAGGCTGCCCGCTCAGAGTTAGCCCGGCTGATCGGTCTGCTGAACGCCAGGCTGGCAGGGCAGGTCTTCATTTGTGTGGGTCCGGGGCGTTGGGGCACCTCTACTCCTGACCTGGGAGTGCCCATTGGATATGGCGATATTTACAACGCCCGGGCGCTGGTGGAGCTTTCGGGCGCAAACATCGGCTTTGCGCCTGAGCCATCCTTTGGTACGCATTTCTTCCAAGACCTGGTCGAATCCAACATTTATCCGCTTGCAGTTCATCTAGATGACGCTGGCGCTGTATTCAACCGCGGCTTTTTTTACAATACACCTAACAAACTTCAGGATTGGATGCCGCTGGATGTCAGTCAGCGCTATCTGGCGGACTGTCTGCGGCTAATCGAAGTGGCGTCGTTCCGCCCAGGGTATCACTTGAACCTGGTGATGGACGATGAAAAGAGCCGCGCGGTGGCGTACCTGGTTCCAGATACTTTGTGAGGCGATATGGATTTTCCTGTTCCCCCGGTTAAAAAATATGTGGCTGTTGCCGGTAATATCGGCGTAGGCAAGTCAACCCTGGTGCGGCTGTTGTGTAACCGGCTGGGCTGGCAGCCATTCTATGAACCTGAAACCGAAAACCCTTATCTGGCAGATTTCTACCGCGACATGCGCCAATGGGCTTTTCAGTCACAGGTGTTCTTCCTGACCCGGCGGCTGCGCGCCCACCGCCAATTGCTCGATCATCCCACCTCGGTCATCCAAGACCGTACGGTGTATGAAGATGCTGAGGTCTTTGCCGAAAACCTTTACCGCCAGGGGTACATGGACACCCGCGATTACCTCTCTTATAGCGAGCTGTATCACGTTCTGATCGAGTTTTTACCGCCGCCAGACCTGGTCATCTACCTGCGCGCTTCGGTGGATACACTGATGGAGCGCATTACCTCCCGTGGGCGTCATTACGAGCGCGAGATCAGCCGCGATTATCTGCAGCAGCTCAATGCCTTGTATGAGGAGTGGATTGCCGGATTTGGCTTATGTCCGGTGCTGGCGGTGCCTGCCGATGACCTGGATTACGTCAATCATACCAAACACCTCGATTTGATCGTGTGCAAAGTACAAGAAAAATTGACTGGTAAAGAAGAGGTGGTCTTTATGCCCGACGAGTGGAAATCATCATGAAAACGCCTTCTGTAGAAGACATTTCCCGCCTGGAAAGCCAGCAGAATATCTGGTTTGGCTGCGTCAGACCGGACGGTCGTCCTCATCTCTCTCCGGTCTGGTTTGTTTGGCTGGCGGACAGGTTCTACATCGGCGCCGACCCGAAAAGCGTCAAGGTGCGCAACATCCGTCAAAATCCTCAGGTGGTGTTGGCGCTTGAAGATGGCTCTCACCCGTTGATCTGCGAGGGGATGGCTGAAATACGCCAGCTTCCCTTGGATGACGATGTGCTCAAGGCTTTCCTGCAAAAATATGAGTGGGACCTGACCCAGGAGCAGCAGTACAACCTGATCGTGGAGGTGAAGCCGCAGAAATGGTTGCGCTGGTAACCTGCTCACCTGTTCATGACAGGCTTTCTTCCAACTCGGTCATTGTCTTTTCAATCAGCGATATTGCCCTGTGCAGGATGGCGTCGTCGAAAGCGAAGCGGGCGCCTGCCGCAGCATAAAGCTGCGGCAGCGGCGCAGTGCCGCCGAGCGAAAGCGCCCGCCGATAATCTGCAATGGCTCTCGTTGGATTGTTTAACGCGTTCGCCCAGACTTGAATCGCGCCAAGCTGCGCCAGCCCATACTCGATGTAATAGAATGGCACTTGAAAGATGTGCAGCTTGCGCTGCCAGCCGGTCTTGTATTCTTCTTCCAGCCCGCTCCAGTCTATGCCGGGCATATAACGCTGGCATAATTCCCTCCAGATGGCATCGCAATGCTTCGGCTGGCTGGCGCGTTCGGGTTGGGTGTATGCCCAATGTTGAAAGGCATCCACCACTGCCATGAAAGGCAGGAACAAGACGAGTTGTTCCAGGTGCGCCAGGCGCGCCCTGGCAGCCTGTTGCGGTGTGTAGAAACCTTGCTCATCCTGGCTGAGATACGGCGCTGCCAGCAGTTCCATGCTCGTCGATGCCACCTCAGCGAATTCCAGCCCCACCTGTGTCTGACAGTGATAAGGCAGGTTGACCGATTCGAAGACGTGAAAGGCATGTCCCGCCTCGTGAACCAGGGTCATCACGTCATCGTGCAGCCCCACGCCGTTCATGAAGATGAACGGCTTACGCGAGGCGTCGAAGTTGGTGCAATAAGCTCCCGGGGCTTTCCCTTTGCGGTTGTCCAGGTCGAGCAGATTTTCAGCCTTCATGATCCTGAAATAGTTCCCCAGCGCAGGGTCGAGGGCATCGAAGATGGCTTCGGTTTTTGCGACCAGCTCCTGCGTGTGGTGGTAGGGGTGCAGCGGCTCGGCGCCAAACGGATCGACCTCTAAATCCCAGGGTCGCAGGGTATCCAGCCCCAATCTCAAGCGCCGTTTTTCATAGAGACGGCTGGCGGCGGGCACAACCACCCTTTCGATGGCTCGATGGAAGTGAAGGCAGTCCTGAGGGGTGTAATCGAAGCGCAGCATCTGCTGCCAGCGGTAGGCGCGGTAATCCTCTTTTTCGGTGTTGGCGGCAATCTTCAGCCTCAGGTCGAGCAATTGTCGCCACAGGTCGTTCAATGTCTGGCGGTCTGCCAAACGCCTTTCAGCCGCAGCCCTCCAGGCAAGCTCTCGCCTGGCGCGCTCCCTCTCTTGATACACCGGCTGCAGTTGCGTCAAGGTCACTTCCTCTCCTTCCCACTGGGTGGTCTGCGCCCCGATAATCTGGTCGTATTCATTGCTAAGTTTCAGCTCCTCGCTCAACAAGGGCAGGTTCGCTTCCTGGTATAAATCGCTTTCGGCGCGCATGTTGCGCAGGGGTATTTCCAGCTCAGGGGGTTCCATTCCAGAAGCCAGCAATTTCTCTTTCAGCTTCTGTTCGATCTCCATCCAGGCGGGTTGGATTTCATCGACATAAGCCTGGTACTGCTGCAGCGCGGTTTCATCCGTCGTGTCAACAGTCGTGGCAGCGTAGCGCCGCTGATAGGCTTCTGAGATGATGCGGCTCAAATCCGACCACTCCATCAGCCAATCCCCCACGTTCTTTTCGTTCAGCTCCATACGGAGGAGTTGCCGCGCCCTTGGTTCCAGTTGTGTCCAGGTTATGGTCATGAAGTCCTGAGCAGTCAGCGAGGATATGTGGTTCATCGTATAGAATTCCTAATGCCGTTTAGAGATTTGGTTGGCGAATATGCCAGTCAGTAACTAGCTGATAAGCGTGCGCTGTCATAAACAGCGTGGCTTCGTCGAAATGTTTCCCCATGAGCTGCATCCCAATGGGCAGCCCATTTTGATCGAAACCGACCGGAAAAGCCAGGGCTGGAATCCCAGCCAGGTTAGCAGGCAAGGTGAAGATATCTTCCAGGTACATTGCCAGGGGGTCTTCGGTATGTTCGCCGATGCGAAATGCGGTCGTCGGCGCGACCGGCGTTGCGATGACATCCACCTGTTCGAAAGCTTTCTCGAAATCGCCTTTGATGAGCGTGCGCGCCTTTTGAGCCTGACCGTAATAAGCGTCATAGTAGCCAGCGGAAAGGGCATAAGTGCCCAGCATGATGCGCCGCTTGACTTCAGCGCCAAATTTCTCGCCGCGCGTGTTGTAAAAAATGTCCCACATGGTCTCTCCGGAAATCCGCGGTCCATAGCGAATGCCGTCATACCGCGCCAGGTTCGCCGAAGCTTCTGCCGGGGCAATCAGGTAATAGACGGGCAGGGCAAATTCCGTGTGCGGCAGGCTGACTGGCTGTACCGAAGCTCCCAGCGTTTCGAGCGTACGGATGGCTTCTCGAACTGCCTGCTCCACTGCGGGCTGCATGCCTGAAATGAAATACTCCTGCGGCGCGCCGATGCGCACACCTCGTAAATCAGGTTCCTCCGGAAGGGCAATTGCCCCTATTGGGCGCCGGGCGCTGGTAGTATCGAGGGGATCGTGCCCTGCCATCAATGCGTATATCGTTGCCACGTCCCGGGCGCTGCGACCCAAGGCGCCAATCGTGTCCAGCGACGAGCCATAAGCCACCAGTCCATAGCGCGAGACGCGTCCATAGGTGGGCTTGATGCCGGTCACGCCGCAATAAGCGGCTGGCTGCCGCACGCTGCCGCCGGTATCCGTGCCAAGCGCGGCAGGCGCCAGCCGCGCGGCGACCGCAGCGGCGCTGCCGCCGCTGGAGCCGCCGGGGACATGCGCCAGGTTCCAGGGATTATGGGTGACGCCGTAGGCAGAGTTTTCGGTGGATGATCCCATGGCAAACTCATCGGTGTTCGTCTTGCCCAGGATCAGCGCCCCGGCTTGCAGCAGGCGTTCGACAGCGGTGGCATTGTAGGGCGGCGTAAAGTTCTCTAAAATGCGCGATCCGCAGGTGCATTGCCAGCCCGCCACGCACAGGACATCCTTGATGGCGATTGGAATGCCGGTCAGGGGCGGTAATGGCGCCTCCGGCGTTTTGCGCCAAAGGCGCAAGCGTTCATCTGCTGCTTTGGCTTGCTTCAAAGTGAACTCTGGCTGAACTGACAGGTAGGCGTGCAGCGCCGGTTCCAGGGAGTCTATCCTATCGAGCAGGGCGCGGGTCAACTCGCCGCTGGAAAACTCTCCTTTACGCAGCCCCTCCTGAATTTGGATGAGATCAAGAACCGTTAAGTCAGTCATCACTCGAATACGGGTGGAATGCGGAATTGTTCTGCCTCGGTATCCGGCGCATTGGCAAACAATTCAGCCAGGGATAGCCCTGGGCGGGGAATATCGGGTCTGCCCGGGGCGCTTTGGGATAATACACTGGCGGTGGGCGAAATGCCGGCGGTATCGAGCGCCTGCAACCTGGCGGCATATTCCAGAATAGCCGAGAGTTGCTGGCGGAAGCGCTCCCGTTCTTCATCGGTCAGTTTCAAGCGAGCCAGATTGGCAATGTGGTCAACTTGTTCTAAAGTCAGCGTCATGCCAGCGATTATATCAGCTTGCCCGATGGGACAGGTCATCAATTCGACTGGCGGCGGTCTCTAGCGGGCGGGTATGGCGTCTCCCTCGCTGTACCACTCGGCGCCATACCAGCGCAGGTATCCTTCCAGGTGAGCGCTCCAGTATTCTTCGTTGTGGTATCCGGCGAAAAGATACCATTCATGAGCAATATTTCGTTGGGTAAGCAGCTCTTCGAACCAGGCGGCGGATTGCAGGATTTCAGGGCGGTCGTTTTGACCGGCGTCCAGGTACAGCCGCGGCATGGCTTCAGGGGGAATTTCATCCAGCCACTTTTTGACGTGCGGGATGTCGCTCCAGAAGAGCGCCAGGCTGTGCATACCGATGGCTCCAAATAGCTCCCAGTTAGACAATCCCAGGTGCGCTGCCCAACCAGCCCCGCGCGATAACCCGCCGATGGCTCGATAGCGCCGATCCGCCAGGGTGCGGTAATGCGAGTCGATGAATGGCAGCAGTCCCTGGAGTAGCAGCTCGTCAAAGGGGTCCTCTTCTGCGCTTCCCCACATCTCATCGCGCGGCATCACCACCAGGAACGGCGGCAGTTCATGCGCAGCGATGAGCCGGTCCAGCGTTTCATCGACACCCAGGCGGTCCCATTGGTCATCGTTGAAGCTTTGACCATGGATCAGGTACAGCACCGGGTAAGATTGGGAGCTGGATTCTCGGTAACAGGGAGGCAAATAAACCCGGTAATCGATCGTTTTACCCAGCTCTTTGACTTCGAGCTGGCTGATCTCGACGGTTCCTTTGTTGGTCAGGCAGGCAGTTTCTTGCGAGGGCGGCGGAAGTGTCTGGTATGCCAGGCTGGTTTCGGTGGGAGACGGCGCCAGGGTGGGCGTGGTGAATGGGCTGGCGGTGGCAGAGGGAATAAAAACAGGCGAAGCAGTTGATGGCTGTGTTGCAGTCGGGCTGGGGGATGGCAAGGTTTCCTGGTTGCAGCCGACGACGTTCAGCGCGATGAGGGTTGTAATGACAGCGAACAAAGCATGTTTCATAAAGCCGCCGGGATTGTCATTCAGTTTACCAGAAATCGGGCGGCATTCGCTGGTAAAATTAGGCGACCTTTCAGAAAAGGAAATTGGAGCAAATGAAGTTCATGTCTTGGAGACGAATTCTTACTTTATCGGTTTTGTTATTCTCGGCAGCGTGCTCAGGCGTTACGACGGGATTGCCGACCATCACTGTTGCCCCCAGCGCAACAGTTCAGCCCAGCGCCACGGCGCTGCCTCAAGCGACTGACTTGCCAGAGATGCCCCCCACCGCGACATCTCAGGCAGTTGCATCCTCAACGGCAGCGGTGGAGCCAGCCGCTGGCGAATTGACGCCAGGCTGCACGATGGTCAGCCTTTTCCCTACGCCATCCCCGGCTGAGGCATCCCTTTTCCCGCTGGTGTCGGCAGAGGATTGGGTGGTGGGACCGGAAACCGCTGCGGTGACCATTATCGAGTACAGCGACTTTCAATGCCCCTATTGCGCCGCCCTGACGCCTGTTTTGATGCAATTAAAGAATGATTTTCCAAAAGATTTACGGGTTGTTTTTCGCCATTTTCCTCTCATTGGCACCCCGGAACGCCCCTTCCATGACAAAGCAGCCCTCTCAGCGCAGGCTGCTGAGGCGGCGGGATTGCAGGGAAAATTTTGGGAAATGCATGACCTCCTGATGGGGCGGCAGGGAGAATGGGCTGGCTTGACCGAAGCTCAGTTTCAGGAGTGGGTGATTGCAGAGGCAAAATCGCTTGGGCTGGACGTCAAGCGTTTCGAAAAGGACCTTGTTAGCCAGGAGCTGGTGGACCGCATCCAGGCAGCCTGGGATTGGGGAAATGAAGTCGGTTTGCCGGGCACGCCTTTCCTGCTTTTCAATGGGACGGTCTATAATGCAGGTCTTGACTATTACACCCTCTCTACCGTGATCAAGCTTACCTTGTTGGAGAAGCGCCAGTTCTCCACCTGCCCTGCCTTGACGATTGACCTTTCCCGGCGCTATGTGGCAACCATCAAGACGGTAAAAGGCGAAATCGTCGTCGAATTGTTTGCCGATAAGGCTCCCCTGGCGGTGAATAATTTTATTTTCCTGGCGCGCAATGGCTGGTACGATGGCGTCACCTTTCACCGGGTGATTGCCGATTTTGTCGCCCAGGCTGGCGATCCAAGCGGGACGGGTTACGGCGGTCCTGGTTACGCGTTCAAAAATGAAACATCGCCAGACCTGAACTTTGACCGCGCCGGCTTGTTGGCAATGGCAAATTCGGGACCCGATTCGAATGGCAGCCAGTTTTTTATCACCTTCAAGCCCCTCCCCCAATTGAATGGCAATTACACCATCTTTGGGCAGGTGATTGCCGGGTTGGACGTTGCCACGAATCTGACGCAGCGCGACCCTTCGCAAAATGCCAACCTGCCGCCGGGGGATGAGATCATCACCATCGTCATCGAAGAGAAATGAGTCGGGCTTATGTCAGACAGTGAAACGGGCGGGTTAAGTCAATCTTCGCCAACCTCACGAATTGATCATCGGTGGATGTCGGGGTTGCAGGCGGGTTTCAGCCTGTTGGGGGCGTTGAGCTTATTTTCAATGGCATTGGTGTTCGCCGTGTTCAGTCTGGCAGGGCAGTTTGGCACCCCAGCCAGCCGAATGGATGCCGCCACCGGTTTGATTGTGGCGGCAGGGTTGACGTTTATTGGCTTGGTTCTGTTATTATCAGCCTGGTATGCCATCTTAGGATTGCTGGGCAGAGCGACCGTAATAAAAGAAGCTTTCAGCAGGTCGAGATGGCTCTGGCTTTCAAGTGGCTTGCTGCTGGGTCTGCTGCCCCTGGTTTTGCTCCTGGGGCAGTGGGTCATTGCCAACAAGCAACTGACCTGGATTTTGCTTCCGCCATTGCATTTAGTTGCTGTGGCGATTCCGGTCTTATGGTTGTCCATCCTGAGCTTGCGCGGGTTGCCCGTTGGTTCTGCCCAGCGGGCTTGGGGGCTTTTAGGTGTGGGAATGTCCTTGAGTCCCTTTCTCATCCTGGGAGTCGAACTCATCGCCTTGATCCTGGTCACGACCCTGGCTTTTAGCTGGATCTCGCTTCAGCCTGGCATTGGGGAAGAGCTTTTCAACCTGATGCAGCAATTTCAAATCGCGCCCTCCGAGCCAGAAGCGTTTTTGCGCGCCTTGCAGCCTTATCTGCTGCGTCCTGAAATCATTGGCTTGGGGGCAATCTTTGTGGTGGTGATCATCCCTTTGATCGAGGAGAGCCTCAAACCCCTGGGCATGTGGTTTTTGCTAGGGCATCGGCTCTCGCCGGCTGAAGGTTTCACGGCAGGCTTGATCTGCGGCGCTGGATATGCCTTCTTCGAAAACCTCTTTCTCAGCAACACCCTGAATCAATGGGATGCGCTCGTCCTGGCGCGCGGCGGCACCACCGTGATTCACCTGTTTGCCACTGCTGTGACGGGGTGGGGATTGGCGTCTGCCTGGACTGAGGGAAGGTTTACCCGCTTGGGCTTTGCCTTTACCGGCGCGGTGTTGCTGCACGGCTTGTGGAACGGATTGACTTTGTTATTGGCTGCAGCCTCATTGTCGTCAGAAATGCTGACGCTCCCGGCGATCATCATACGAATAAGCAGCCTGGCGCCCATTGGGCTGGCGATTCTGGCGCTCTTTTCCTTGATCTCTATTTGGATTTTCAACCGGCGGTTAAAGCGTGCTATAATCCCCGAACTATCTTGATACCTGAGGCATCTATGGAATTTATCTTACAATTGATCGACATTTTCATTCACCTGGACGAATATCTTGGTCAGGTGATTCGCGATTACGGCACCTGGACCTATCTGCTGCTCTTCCTGATTATCTTTATGGAAACCGGGCTGGTGGTCACGCCTTTTCTGCCTGGCGACTCGCTGTTGTTTGCGGCGGGTACCTTTGCAGGGCTGGGCGACCTGAACGTTGCTTTCTTGTTCTTCTTGCTCAGCGCGGCGGCAGTGATTGGGGACACGGTGAATTATTGGATTGGTCACTTTGTTGGACCGCGCGCCTTCAGCGGAGATATCCGCTTCTTGAAAAAGGAATACCTTGATCGCACCCATGCCTTCTATGAAAAGCATGGCGGCAAGACGATCATTTTAGCGCGCTTCATCCCAATCATCCGCACCTTTGCGCCTTTTGTGGCAGGCGTTGGCGCGATGACGTATTCCCATTTCATCGCTTACAACGTGATCGGCGGGCTTACCTGGGTGACGCTTTTTACCTTCGGCGGCTATTTCTTTGGGAACCTGCAGTTCGTGCAGGACAATTTCTCGTTTGTGGTGATTGCAATTATTCTGGTCTCTGTCATGCCAGCCGTGATCGAATTCCTGAAAGAGCGCACCCGGCGCACAAAAGAAGTAGCGGCAAAAAGCGGTTAGGTGTAAAATCTGGTTATGGACCAGAATCGGTTGCTGCAAACCCTGGCTGATCTCCCTCTGGGGGCGGTGAGGTACTTCGATCGCTTGGGTTCGACCAATGATGAGGCAGCCGCCTGGATCAGCCAGGGAGCGCCCGACCTGGCGCTGGTGGTTGCAGAGGAGCAGACAGCCGGGCGCGGGCGTGCAGGACGAAGCTGGATTACTGTTCCGGGCTCCTCTTTGGCTTTCAGCCTGGCGCTTTACCCAACAGAAAGAAATGCCTTGTTCCTGCCGCGTTTGACTGCCTTGGGCGCCCTGGCAGTCAAAGATACGCTTCAATACGATTATGGGTTGCCGGCTCAAATTAAGTGGCCCAATGATGTTCTGATTCGCCGCCGTAAAGTGGCAGGCATTTTGAGTGAAGCCCAATGGACAGGCGATCAAATGGGAGCGTTGATTTTAGGGATTGGCATCAATGTTGCAGCTTCATCGGTGGGCAGCGCGCTGCGCCTGGAGGGCGATTTGCGCTTTCCTGCAACCTACCTGGAAGCCGAGCTTGAGCGTCCGGTGGACCGCCTGGAGCTTCTCCACAATGTGTTGGCAGAGCTGCTTCGCTGGCGGAGGAAAATTTCCAGCCCAGAATTTCTCCAGTCTTGGGAAGCCAGCCTGGCGTTCCGCGGGGAAAGGGTTATGGTCATTTCCGGGCAGAGCACTGGCAAAGACGGGCTGCCGGTAGATCTGGAGAGCCAACCGCCCACTATCCTGGAAGGGCTGATCGTTGGATTGGCGCCGGATGGTTCGCTGAAGTTGCGCATTGATTCGGGAGAAGTCATGACGTTACGCGCCGGGGAAGTGCGCCTTCGCCCGGTGGAGATGACAGCGCTGCGCTGACGAGGAGTTTCTATGTTCGACGATTTACGCCAACAGGGAGAAAAGCCTCTTGCCGATTTTGAACAGCCGGAAGAGGAACAGCCAGGCTTGAAAAGGGTCGCCAGGCGACGCAGCCGCTATGCCCAAACGCGCTTCCTGGGTATGACTGCCCCTCAGCGGTTTGTCATTGCTGTCATGCTCTTGATGATGACCTGCCTGCTGGGAACCTTTTGCCTGCTGGTCACCCAGCGCATCGTACCGCCTTTTTTATACTAGGCTGCCGAATCACGATAAACGGGCGGTGCGCGCCAGCGATGCCACGCTGTCGCCAGCCTGTAAGCTCATCAACCGGCTGCCTCGGGCGGCGCGTCCGGTTCGCGGTACGTCTTTTACGGGCATGCGCAGGACAACCCCGTTGGCAGATATGAAGGTCAGATCATCGGTCGCCTGCACCACGCGCGCCGCGGTGATTTTCCCAATCTTTTCCAAGTTCTTTTGATCGATGGTTGCGACGCCGCCCGTGGCGCGCCCTTTGACGGGATACTCGGACAGAGGCGTGCGCTTGCCAAAGCCATTGGCGGTGATGATGAGCAAATCGCCGCCAGGCTCGACCACTTCCATGCCGGCAACGAAATCACCCGAACGAAGCCCGATACCGGTCACGCCTGCCGCGCTGCGTCCCATCGGGCGGATGACCGCCGCAGAAAAACGCAGCGCCTGTCCCTGTTCGGTGACCAGGATGATCTCGTCATCATCATGGGTCAAGCGCGCCCAGCCCAATTCATCGCCTTCCTCCAGGCTAAGCGCAATCAAGCCGGAGGGGCGCACGGCGGCAAATTCAGACAACACTAACCGTTTCACCCGTCCCTGGCGGGTCGCCAGCGTCAGGTAATCGGCAGCCGTAAAATCAGGCACCGCCAGGGCGGCGGTGATATGCTCATTGGCAGCCAATGCCAGTACGTTGACGATTGGTATGCCGCGACCGGCGCGGGCTGCATCGGGAATCTGGTAAGCCTTCTCGGAGTATACCTTGCCCTTGTCGGAAAAGAAGAGCAGCGTATCCAGCGTGCGCGCCTGGAAGAGCATCAGTATCTCATCTTCATCCTTGGTCGCATGCCCGGTCACGCCGCGCCCGCCGCGCGACTGCGCTTTGAAAGCATCGACAGCCACCCGTTTGATATAGCCTCGCTGGGTAATGCTGATCAACACCGGTTCATCCGGCACCAGGTCCTCGGCTTCCAGGTTCTCGCTGGCATCCGCCGCCAACCGCGTCCGCCGGGAGTCGCCATACTTTTCTTTCATCTCAGCCATGTCTGCTTTGATCAGCTCAAGGATTTTCCCGGGGTGAGCCAGCAAATCCTCCAGGTTGGCAATCCGCTCAACCAGTTGGCGATGCTCTTCCTCGATTTTTTGCCGTTCCAGGGCTGCCAGGCGGCGGAGCTGCATGTCCAGAATCGCCTGCGCCTGGGCTTCGCTTAGCTTGAAGCGGCTCATCAGCCGTTCTCGGGCGGCATCAGCATCGGGCGATTGCCGGATGGTCTGAATCACCTCATCCAGGTTTGCCAGGGCGATCAACAACCCTTCCAGGATGTGTAGACGCTGGCGCGCTTTCTCCAGTTCGAATTGTGTGCGGCGGGTGAGCACCTCGCGGCGATGCTCGATATACACCTGCAGGGCGCGCTTCAACGAGAGCAGCCGCGGCTCTCCCTCGACCAGCGCCAGGAGCTGAACCCCAAAGGTGGACTGCAGGGGAGTGAATTTGTAAAGCTGGTTCAGCACTTTTTTAGGCTGGGCGCCGCGTTTTAACTCAACGATGATGCTCATCCCGCGCCGATCTGACTCATCGCGCAGGTCGGCGATATCATCCAGTTTTTCCTCCCGCGCCAGCTCAGCGATGCGCTCCAGCAGACTGGACTTGTTCAACTGGTAAGGGATTTCGGTAATCACAATGCGGTGGCGGTCCTTGCCCATTTCCTCGATATGCGCCATGCCTCGCAGCACCACCCGCCCCCTGCCGGTCGTATAGGCTTGGCGGATACCTTCGCTGCCGATGATCACTCCGCCTGTGGGGAAATCTGGACCGGGGATGTAATTCATCAGCTCGTCAATGGGAACGTCATCGAGGCGGTCATAGTTGTCGATCAGGTACGTGATGGCGTCGCACAACTCGCCCAGGTTGTGCGGCGGAATATTGGTTGCCATGCCTACCGCAATCCCCGATGAACCGTTGAGCAGCAGGTTGGGCAGGCGCGCTGGAAGCACCGTCGGCTCCTGTAGCGAGCCGTCGAAATTGTCGTTGAAATCCACCGTGTTTTGTTCCAGGTTTGCCAGCATTTCCTCTGCCAGCCGCGAGAGGCGCGCCTCGGTGTAACGCATGGCTGCCGGGGCGTCGCCATCGATCGAGCCAAAATTCCCTTGTCCATCCACCAGGGGGTACCGCATCGAGAAATCCTGCGCCATGCGCGCCAGCGTATCATAGACGGCTGCATCACCGTGCGGGTGATACTTGCCCAACACTTCGCCGACGATGCGGGCGGATTTTTTATATGCCGAGTTGGCGCGCAGTCCCATATCGTGCATGGCGTACAGGATACGCCGGTGGGCGGGCTTCAATCCATCGCGGGCGTCTGGCAGGGCGCGCGCCACGATTACACTCATGGCATAATCCAGGTAGGCTGTGCGTACCTGATGGTCAATATCTACAGGTTGGATTGTTCCAATATCCATGTTATGCCTCACACAGAAATGCGCCCATCCTGCGGGCGCGATAGGGAGATATTATACATCATGAAACTGCCGATCAACCAAACCGGCGCGCTGACTCAGATAAAACCGGTTTAGCCAGGCAGCGGCGGCTCGCCGCTCTCGGCGCTGGTCAGCAAACGGGCAGGCAGGTTGTCTGGTTAATTCCTATTCTCTGAACGTTCGCAGCGTTTCCAGGTAATATTCTGGGATGCCGATGTCGTACCGCCGTCCATCGATCACCAGCCCATAGAAGCCGTCTTCCTGGCGCAGGCGGTCCAGCGCTGAGGTGAGTTGGAACTCGCCCCGTTCGCGCACGTTGTTGCGAATGTGCTCTTCCAGGTAATTGAAGATTTGCGGCTTGATGATATATTGCCCAAAAACGGTCATGTATTCGCCTTCGGGCATATCGGGAATGCGCAGGTAGGCGCGTGCGTAATCCACGGTGGGCTTTTCGGCGAATTCGGTCACGTTGAGCAGCTTTTCTGGTTCGATCCATGCGCCGGTGACCGTACCAAAATTGGCGATTTGCGCCTCGGCGGTGCGGCGCAATCCTAATGTGCTGACTCCGGTTTGGTTGAACGAATCGATGAGCTGCTGCGTGCATGATCGTTCGGTGTCTGAGCGGTAAATGTGATCGCCCAGGTAAAGCAGAAATGGCTCATCGCCGATGACCTCGCGCGTGCAGTACACCGCATGCCCAAATCCCTCCTGCAGCTCCTGGAAAACGAAATGCACTCTTTGCCCAATTTCCAGCAGCCGCTTGGAATACTCCTGGAACTTGCGCGAGAGCTTGTTGTAATTCTCGATCGAAATTTGCGTGTTGAAGAAGTCCTGGAATTCCCGCAGGTCAGAAGGCTGGATGATGATATAGATGTCCTCGATGCCTGCAGCCAGCGCTTCTTCGATGATGTAGAGAATTGCCGGCTTTGCGATGCCGTCACGGTCAACCACCGGGAACAATTCCTTCTTGACGGCTTTGCTCGCCGGGAACAGGCGCGTGCCAAAGCCTGCTGCCGGGATGACGGCTTTGCGCACCTGGCTGCCAGCGCGTAAAGTCAGACGGTAAGCGGTCAGTCCCAGGTCGCGTTCCAGGATATCGATAACCGCCTCCTGGTCAGCCTGGCTGCGCACGATGAACTGCGCGGTCCCATCTCCCTGAGAGCCGACCCCTTTACCGCCCCAGATGTGCGGCTTGAGCGGCGCATAATTCAACACCTTGTGAAGCACTGGCGAGGTCAGTTCTTCTGGACAGGCGGGGGCGGCATAACGATCGAATTGTTCCTGCGCCTCAATCATCAGCGCTCCCACGCGGGCGGCGTCGGCTGCCTTGATTGCCTCGATCGCCTCGTGCACGATTCGCTTGTTGATCGGTCCCAGCAGATTTTGCACGCCCTGCTCGATCTCGTTTTCTGCCACCGGGTAGCAGCGATTCAATCGAGAGAGGATGCGCATCGTATCCTTCTGCGCGTTCAGGTCCACGATCACGAAGTACAGGTCAGCTTTTGGGCGTAGTTCGCTGGTTTCCAGCCGGTCGCCGTCGAAGGTCATCAGCACCGGGCGGTTGCCGAAGGCGCAGCCCTGGTCCATCCGTCCGCAGCGGGAGGGCGTGGTAATCTCGCCCTGGTAGGCAAGCTCCATTTCGCCCCGTACGGTCAGCTTGAGATCATAGAGGCGGTTGAATGCCCGCGCCGTCAGCACACAGATCGCTGCTGAGGAGGACAAGCCTTTCTTGATAGGCAGGTCGGTCTTGTAATTGTCGATCACCAGCCCGCGCACGTGGTGGTGGGTCAGCGCCTGGTAAGCTACGCCGGCAACATAGCTCCAAAAATCACCTTTTTGAGCTTCCTGCAGCAGGCGGTCTGCTTTCATGGGGATTTCGACCGGTCCCAGCCGCTCGCCTTCGGGGGTCGAGGAGGTGATCACCAACGAATCGGGATGGGTGGTCACCTCGGCGTAAATGCCCTGGTTGGTTCCGGTGATCAGGGTATAACCCTGCTCGATTTGGGCGTTGATTCGGCGGTAACCACCCGCCCAGTCTGAATGTTCTCCAAACAGGCAGATTCGCCCTGGGACAAAGAGCTTCATAGCGGGGACTTATTCGTCGTGTTCAGCGGCGGAATGAACGTGTCCGTGATCCATTTCAGAGGCGGTCGCATCGCGCAGGGCTGTAATGCGCACCGAGAAGTTCAACTCCTTGCCTGCCAGCGGATGATTGAAGTCCAGCCGCACAGTTTGCTCATCCATCGAATGAACCACCGCGTAATGTTTTTGCCCGTTTTGATCTCTCAGTTCCAGCTCCAGGCCAGGTTTCAAGGGGATTTCTTTGGGAAACTCACTGCGGGGAATGTCAATGAAGGCGTCGGGGTTGGTCTCGCCATAACCTTCAGCAGCCGATAACTTGATTTGCTTGGTCTCTCCTACTGACATCCCGTACAACTGCTCTTCCAGGGCAGGCAGTATTTCCCCGGTTCCTTGGATAAATTGCAGAGGTTCGGTGGCGTCTGATGAATCGACAACCCGCCCTTCTACCTCCAGGCGGTAATCCATTGTCACCACCATATTATCCTTGACTTCCAGGCGTTTTTTCTTCTCGCTCATCAGAAACCTCCAGTTATTACCGAATATTTCCTATATTTTATCACATGGTCGTCTCCTGCTTCCCTGCCATCCTCTGCCGGATTGCGCTTTATCAGCGTATTCGCTTCGATGAAGATCAGGCTTATTCTTCAGGCGCTTGCGTTGCTGCTTTATGAGGCGTTCAGTTTGCCGCGCTCAGCCTGATAAAAGTGTAAAGGCAAAAGTCTTGCCCATTCGCGCGCTCTATGGCACAATACTCCTGTGGGACGCTGGTTCCGTTTCTTCCTTGTCATCGCTTTGGGGATTACCCTGGGACTGCTTTATGGGTGGGTCATTAATCCAGTCACATACGTTGACACTGCGCCCGATTCTCTGAAGCAGGATTACAAGACGGATTATGTCCTGATGGTCGCTGAAGCCTATCAGGTAGAAAAGGACGTCAGCCTGGCGATACGACGGCTTGCCCTGTTGGGAAGCGACGTCCCCGAGGATATTATCCGTAATGCCATCCAGTTTGCCTCCTCCCCCCAAGTGCAATACAATGAAGCCGATTTGGCTTTGATGCGCGCCTTGGGCGACGCCGTTCAAAACTGGGACCCCAGCCTGGAGGTTTCGCCGCCATGAGGGAAGAGCGTGGTCCCTGGTATTTATTCACCGGCTTGGTCCTGGGGCTGGCTGCTGGTCTGGTGTACGCCTGGCTGATCTCTCCTGTCCGCTATGTCGATACCGCCCCAGCTTCGTTACGGGCGGATTTCAAAGATCAATACCGCGCTTTGATTGCTGCGGCATACCTGGCTAGCGGTGATGTAGAACGCGCAAAAGCGCGGCTATCCTTGCTCAAGGATGATGATGTTGCCCAGCAACTGGCAATCCAGGCGCAGTTAGCGCAAGCTGCGGGTGCGCCTGAATCTGAAATCCGGGGATTAACGGAGCTTGCCGCAAGGCTCAACCCCTCCCTTTCTCTGCCGCCCACGGCAACTTTGCCCACTGATACGCCGACGGTTGCCGGCACCGCTACGATGACGCCCACGCCAGTGGTGGTGATGACCCTGACGTTGACGCCAGCTACGACGCCCGAAACGGCGGCGACCAATGCTGGTCCCAGACCTACGGTGACCCCTCTGCCCACGCTGACGCCCTCTTCGACGCCGGGCGCGCCGTTTGTGCTGCAAGATCAGGCTTTGATATGCGACCCGAAACCGGTGCAGCCTTTGCTCCAGGTCGAAGCGTTCGATGCAGCCGGTCAGCCGGTGGCGGGCGTTGAGGTCATTGTGAGCTGGTCGACGGGCGAAGATCATTTCTTTACGGGGTTGAAGCCTGAGGTTAGCCCAGGTTATGCCGATTTCAGCATGACGCCGGGGGTCAGTTACACTCTGAGGCTTGCCGACGGCGGTGAAGCCGTCCCTGACCTGGCGCCTGCTGAATGTGAGGCGCCGGATGGCAGCCGCTATTGGGGTTCCTGGAAACTGGTTTTCATTCAGCCGTGAGGTTACATAAACGTGTGATGGGAGATCGCTGCGCCTGTTTTCACCGCTTCGGTTTCGTCAGCTTTCTCCTGGCTATTGTCATCTTAACAGGTTGCCAGAATCGCCAGCCTCCTCCGCCGGAGCCGCAGGACATTGTGGCGCGCTCTGCCGCTCGCATGGAGTCGCTTGCCAGTTTTCGATTTCTCATTGAACGGCAGGGGGAACCAGCGTTCCTGGATCAAGAACAAACTCTTTCCTTTCGGCGCACCGAGGGCTATTTCGTCGCCCCTGACCGCGCCTGGGCAGTGGTGCGCGTGATTGCTCCGGGGCTGGTCGCCGAAGTGCAGGTGATTGGCATTGGAGAAGATTATTGGGAGACGCAGCTATTGACCAACGCCTGGCAGCGCCTTCCAAGGGGTCAGGGGTTCAATCCGGCGCTGTTGTTCGACCCTCGAACTGGCTTTACGCCAATCTTACAGCAGGACCTCTCTGGCTTGCAATTGAGCGGCATGGAAACGCTGGACGCTTTTCCCGGTAAGACGTTCTACGCCTTGAGCGGGAAGTTGGATGGGAAGCGGGTCTATGACTTGAGCTATGGCTTGATGGGTCCCGCTGAAATGGATGTGCGCCTTTGGATCGAACCTGAGATTTTCAACCTGGCTCGGGTGATCCTTTTTGAGCCTTCGTTGGCGGGAGAAGGAAGGACCTGGCAGATGGATTTCTGGGATTATAACCAGGATTTGTCAGTCGATCCTCCAGCCGCTAGTCCCCCCTTGCCATGAAGAACTCTTCTGCTGCGCTGCGAATCGCTTTGATTAGCCTGCCAATCTTCATCGGCGCGTTGGATGTTACTGTCGTTTCTGCGGTTTTGCCTCAGGTGATCTACGACCTGGAAATACCTTTGCAAAGCGGGTTGGATGATGCCGCCTGGCTGGTCAGCGGCTATCTTCTTTCCTATAGTATCGCGATGACCTTTATGGGGCGCCTGTCTGACTGGGCAGGACGCCGCCGAACCTACCTGGCTGCTCTCATCATCTTTGCCCTGGGGTCTTACCTGGTTGCAGTCGCTGACCAGTGGCTCAGCCGGCTGGCGTGGCAGGTGGTTTACCTGCTGACTCAAACCCGGGTGGACCCGGCTCAATTGTCATTGAACGTGATGATTGCGGCGCGCATGATTCAGGCTTTTGGGGGCGGGGCAATGGTGCCGGTGGGCATGGCGCTGGCAGGCGACCTGTACCCTCCCGAAAAAGTTGCTCGCCCGCTTGGCTTGATAGCCGCGGTCGATACCGCCGGCTGGGTGGTTGGGCATCTCTATGGCGGTGTTTTGACTCGGTTTTTTGATTGGCGCGTCATCTTCTGGTTGAATTTACCGGTTTGCGCCCTGGCATTCGGCTTGATCTGGATTGCGCTCAAGCCGGTCGATCGTCACGGCGGCGGGAGGGGCGACCTTCATACGCCTCCAGAGAAGCTCAACCCAGGGGTTTCAAAAGGCGCTGCCAGGGGCTTTCGGATGGACTGGCTGGGCGCTTTCATGATCTCAGCCTGTCTGGCTTTCTTCAACCTGGGCTTGGGGTCGTCGCCCGATTTGACCGCATCGCTTTCAGACATTCAACGGCAGCCCTGGCTGGAACGCGCCCTGCCCTTCCTGGCTTTAGCGCTGTTGTCCTTAGCGTTGTTCATCTGGAGGCAGTCGCGGCATCCTTTCCCCCTGGTGCCGTTGACGCTCTTCCGTCAGCAAAATTTCTCGCCAGCGCTGGCTGCCAACCTGATGATTGGCTTCAGCCTGTTTACCGCCATAGCCGGCGTTCCAGTGTTCGTCAACACGCTGGCTGCAAAAACACTTCAGCAAGGCGCATGGGATAGCGGCTGGCTGCTCTCTGCGCTCACAGTCCCGATGGCGGCGGCATCGCTGCCTGGCGGCTGGTTGGCAGCCAAACTGGGTTACCGTTTTCCCAGCCTGTTAGGGCTGCTCCTTGCAGTCGTGGGCTTTTCGCAAATGCTCACCTGGCAAATTGCCACGCCCTACGCTCTGATGGTCCCTCACCTGGCGCTGGCGGGCATTGGTTTTGGACTCACGATGGCGCCGGCAGCGGCTGCCGTATTGAATGCCTCGCCGCCGGGTGAACGCGGCGCAGCTTCGGCGCTGGTCATCGTCTTTCGGCTGGTGGGCATGACCGCTGGCGTTTCGACCCTGGCTTCTTATGGGGTGTACCGCGCGGATGCCCTCAGCCTTCAATGGTTGTCGGGTTCTGCCCAGGCGGTTGACCTGATTCATATGGGCATGCAAATTGCATTACAGGTGCTGCATGAAACCTTTGGAATTGCAGCCCTCATCTGCGGTTTGGCATTTTTCCCGATCATGTTATTGCAAAACATTGAACTAAAGAAAGGATGAATGATGAATTACTCCAAGCAATCTTCTGACAGTAAGCGTACCCGGAACCTGATTTTGATCGTTGCAGCGGCAGCGGCGGCGCTGGCGCTCTGTTGCTGTCTAGCGCTGGTTGTCGTCTTGGTCCTGGACCCCTTCCAATGGGATTTGATCGGCAGGTTGACCGGGAAAGGGACTAACCCCACGGCGAAAGCCATCCCAGCGGATGCCGGCATTTTTATGGGGGTCAACCTGGTGAATGCCACCCCGGATAAGCTGGACCGGGTGATCATCCCCTTTAAAAATGCTGCGAAAGAGGCTGGGCTCGAGGTGGATGATACTCAAAGTTTGGAAGACCAGCTCAATACTCAGCTCGAAGAGCTGGGCATTACCATCCAGGATATCACTCCCTGGATTGGGCAGTATGTCGGTCTGGGCATCTTTGATTTGAGCCTGGATGAATATGGCACTGTGGAAGAAACCCACCTGGTGCTGGCGGTGGAAGCGCGCAATCGCAAAGCCGCCGATGATTTCCTGGTCAAGCTGCGGGATGGTTTGGCGGATCAAGGGGGCGCCACCTTTTCCGAAGTCGCCTATGAGGGCGTCAAGATGTACCTCTTCGAAGATGGTGGTCAGCAACTCGGGTTCTGCCGTTCGAAGAACCTGGTGCTGCTGGGCACGGGTCAGGCAGATTTGGAAAAAGCCATCCAGGCGCAAGGGAGTCAATCTTTGAATGACGTTGCAGGTTACAAGGATTTGATCAAGCGGCTGCCCAGCGAACGCGCCCTGACGATGTTTGTTTCTTCGGAGCAGTACCGCCAACTGTACGCCTCTTTTCTGGAGGAATTCGAAGGAGGCATGTTTGCGGACATCTCTCTGGAACAGGCAATGGCATTGTATTGGGATGAGATGGCTGCCAGCTTTTCGATTGTCGAAGAAGGCATCCAGATGGATGTCCTGGTCTCGTACGACCTGGCGAACCTGACCGGCGATCAGCGCTTGATGGTGCAGTCCGTTGGGGGCGCTTCGAAATCGGTCAACATGCTGCCCGGCGACACCCTGTTCTTTTACGGTGGTCGCCGCCTGGATCTGACCTGGGGGTCGATTCGGGAGCTTGCCGGTCAAACCAGCTCACAGGAAGATTTCGCTGAGTCGATGGCGCTGTTCAAGCAGCAGTTTGGCTTCGATCCTGACGCCGAGTTGTTCTCCGTCCTGGATGGGGAATGGATGGTTGGCGTTTTCCCGGATGATGAAGGGCTGCTGGTAGAAGCGGCGGAACTGCCCTTGGGGTTTGCCCTCCTGGCGCAAACCAGCCAGCCAAAAGTGATCCAATCCACCCTGTCTGCGCTCAATGACAGCCTGGGCGACCAAGGCTTCCAGGTGGTCGAGCAGCAGGTCAAAGGGCAAACCGTCTTTGATCTGAGCCTGCCTGAGCAGGAGTTGTTGCTTTTCTCGTATGGGTTAAATGGTGAATACCTGTCCATCGGTTCCAGCCATGCTACCCTGGAAGGCATGATCAACCAGAAAGATTCCCTTGCCCAAAACCTGCAGTTCAAACAAAGCTGGCAGAGCTTCCCGTCAGCCATGCAGCCTGTCATGTACCTCAACCTTGACCAGGCGTTGAGCCTCTTGCGGGAGAAACAGACGCCCCTTGACGTGGAAGAATTCGAACAGGCTATGGCGTTCCTGGAGCCGATTCCCTCGCTGACGTTGGCAATTTCGCCGCTGGATGGCAATGTGGTGGCTGTCAGGCTGCTGGTTTCCCTGGAACAGCCCTAGCCGGTCGGTCAGGCTCTCTGTAGCCGCCAATCTAACGCCGTATAACGCCGGGTTACCCGGTCGTTGTGAACTGCTATGGCAATCGCCTTGCGGCTGCCTACCAGCACGCAGAGTTGTTTGGCGCGCGTGACGGCGGTGTACAACAAATTGCGCTGCAACATCAGGTAATGAGCTGTAATCAGCGGAATCACCACGGCTGGAAATTCTGATCCTTGAGATTTGTGCACTGAAATGGCGTAAGCCAGGGTCAACTGGTCGGCTTCGCTCCAGTCATAACTTACCTCTCGCCCGTCGAAATCGATCAACAGGGTGTGTTCGACCAGGTCAATGCTCTTCAGGAAACCGATATCCCCATTGAAAACTTCCTTGTCGTAGTTGTTCTGGAGCTGCATGACTTTGTCCCCATTGCGAAAGGTTTGCCCAAACAACGCTTTTTCTGCCTTCCTGGCATCAGGCGGGTTCAGCGTTTGTTGCAGCCTTTCATTCAAAGCTGTAACTCCCGCGGGACCGCGGTACATTGGCGCCAGCACCTGAATTTGATCTTTTGGGCGCAGCCCAAAACGCGCCGGAATGCGCTTATTGACCACTTCTTCGACCCAGCGGGCGGCTTCTTCAGCGCTCTCTGCCGGGAAAAGGTAGAAGTCCTCCGGCACCGATGCTGCCGGGTCGTCAGCCGAGGCATCTTTGGCAAAGAGCGGCATTTTCCCCTGGTTGATGCGGTGGGCATTGGCGATGATCATCGAGCCGGCTGCCTGGCGGAAGATCACTGACAGGCGGTTGACCGGCGCCAGTCCGCTGCGAATCATGTCTCCTAAAACGTTGCCTGCTCCGACCGAGGGAAGCTGATCGATGTCGCCAACCAACAGCAAGTGAGTGCCTGGCTCGAGCGCTTTCAATAGCGTGTTTATCAAAACCAGGTCGATCATAGAGGCTTCATCGATGACCAGCATATCGAGTTGCAAGGGATGGCTGGCGTTGTACTTGAAGCCTTCCCCAGGTTTATAGCCTAGCAACCGGTGAATGGTGCTGGCAGGGCGACCAGTAGCTTCGGATAAGCGTTTCGCTGCCCTGCCGGTGGGCGAGGCAAGGGCATATCGCTTGCGCCCAGCTTCGAGCGCATCAATTAAGGCTTTGATCGTCGTCGTTTTGCCGGTTCCAGGTCCGCCGGTTAAGATGCTCAATGGATGCGACAGCGCTGAATTCACCGCTTCCCTTTGTTCGGGCGAAAGCTGAGGGTCAAGGGAGAGGAAGGCGGGTGGCAGATCGCTCAGGCGGGATGGTAAGGCATAGTTCAGCGTATTCAGGCGTTCTGCCACGCCGGTCTCGCACTGGTATAGCGGCGTGAGATACACTGCCTGGATGCCGTACCCGGGGTCGCTTTCACGGACCTGAAAGTCGCCTCCCGGCGCTGGTTGCACCTCTGCCTGGGGAAGGATATCCAGACGGATGAGGTCTTGCTGCCTCAGGCGTTCCAGCGCAGCGGAAACCAAGGCTTGATCGAGACCCAGCAGCTCTGCCGCGCGCTCGACCAGGATTGGCTGCGGCGCAAAGACATGTCCTTCATCGCTGAGTTCATTGAGGCTATACACGATACCCGCCTCGATTCGCGAGGGATGGTTCGGCGGCAATCCTAACGCCTGGGCGATGCGGTCAGCCGTCTTGAAGCCGATTCCATGAATGTCGCGCGCCAGACGGTATGGATCATTTTGCACCACTGCCAGGGCTTGATTGCCATACTGTTTGTAAATCTTCACTGCCAGGTTGGTGCTGATTCCGTGTCCGTGCAGGAAGAGCATGATTTCTTTCACGTCTTTTTGCTCTTGCCAGGCGGCTGCAATCAGGCGCATCCGCTTGGGTCCGATGTCGGGAACATCCTGCAGGCGTTCGGGGTGGTTTTCGATGATCTCCAACGTGTTGGCGCCAAATGTCGCCGTGATGTTTGCCGCCAGGTGAGGACCAATCCCCTTGACCAGCCCAGACCCCAGGTAGCGGCGGATGCCTTCCACCGTGGCAGGCAGAACCTGTTCGCAGGTTTCCACCTGGAACTGCAGACCATGGCGAGCGTGATGCACCCACCGCCCTTCTAACCGCAGATGTTCCCCAGGCGAAAGCTCCGGAAGATTGCCGGTGACGGTGACCAGCCCTTCGCGGTTCAAGCCGGGTAGCCTGCGCTGGTCGGGTTTCAGGCGCAGGACGCTGTAACCATTCTCTGGATTATAGTAAGTGACGCGTTCGACCGAGCCCGTCAGCGCATCCATTTATGGCATGGGGTTATTATTGGACCAATCGTTCCCCAGGAAGACGACAATATCCACCTCGCCGGAAGGGTTATCTTGATAGAAAATCTGGTTCTCCGGGATTTTCATCAATTCCACCAAGTAGCGACGGGTATATGGCTTACCGGAATAATCGATGATCTTGCTAACGGTCAGGATTTCTCCTGCGTTGCCGGTGGTCACGGAGGCAGCGCCCTGTGATAACAAATAAGCCTGGGTGCGCGCCGCCAGCCCTTCGGTAAGGGTGCCGTTGAGAACGGCAATGCGGGCGCCTTCGCTTTTCATCAGGTCAGCCAGGTTTACGCCTCTGGAAAGCGGGCTGATATCGGCGGCAAAAATGTTATCGCGCAACTGGCGAATCTTGTCGGGGATGGGTTTAAGCACATCCTGGCTGCCATCGGGGGATTTCGTCAGGATGACCTGGTCAGGCGGCGCGATGGCGCCCATGCGGATATTCTCTTCGGGAATTTCTTGAGCCAGCCAGGCAAACTGGATGGCTTGCTCCAGAGTCATGTTGGTATGAATGCCGCCGGCGAGTTCTTTGTAAATTTCCGGCGCCCGGCTCAACAGCGTGGGAAACAGGCTGGGGGTGAGCACCCGCGCCCGAATCGCCTTGATCACTTGCTGCTGGCGCTGGGCGCGGTCGAAGTCGCCGCCCTCGGTATAGCGCGCCCGGGCGTAAGCCAGTGCGACCGGTCCATCGAGCGTTTGTTCGCCGGGCTGCAAAATCACCGTGTTGCCTTTGCCAATCGGGTCAACTTTAATCTCCTCAGGGACATTGACCGTGATGCCGCCGATGATGTCGATGAACTTCTCGAAGGCGTAAAAATCAACCTGGGCATAGTAATTAATGGGCACACCCAGCAGTTCTTCGACGGTGAGGATGGCTTGGGCGGCTCCGCCGCCCGGCACCTGGTAGGCTTCGCCCAGGTAGTAGGCGGTGTTGATGCGACCATACTCGAAGCCGGGAATGTTCACCCAAAGGTCACGGGGGATGTTCAGCACGCCGCCCGTCTTGGCGACCGGATCGACGGTGAAAAGGATCATCGTGTCCGTCCGCGAAGGTCCTTCCCGGTCCTTTGACCAGTCGCCATAATCCAGTCCCATTAAAAGCACGGTGACCCGGCTGGCGCCATCCCAGGGCTGCGGCGTGGGTCCGCTGGGTCCTGGCACGGGGACGGTCGGCAGGGGCGTGCCTTCGGCATTGAGCATGGGAGTGGGGCTGCTCAGGATTGCCAGCCCTTGCAGGTTGGTGACGTTGTAGGAAAGGAAAAATCGCTGCGAGAACCGGTACACCGCCAGCGCTACCAGCGCCGCAACGAATAAGAGGGCGAGAGCCAGCAGCCCTCGCTTAAGGGTCGAGGTTGTGTTTACCATCATGCCAATATTTTACCGCATCACGGCATGGTATTGTATGATGCCCAGTCTGCTCCCAGGAGGATGACAATGTCCACTTCACTGTTCGGCTCCAGGCGGAGGAAGTAGCGATTCTCCTGAATCTGCATCAATTCCATCAGGTACCTTACCGTATTAGGTTTTCCAGAATAATCAATGATCGTTGTGTACTCGGTCAACTCTTGGGCGTTGCCGGCGTTAACCACGTTAATTCCCAGCCCCTTGAGGTAATTCGAGGTTTGGGCTGCCAGCCCGGCGGTGTAGGTGCCGTTCAAGACCGAAACGGTCGCTCCTTCCGCCTTCATCGCCTCAACCGGATCGACGCCTTCCTGAATGGGGCTGGCAGGACCGGTCTCGGTAAAGATTTCATCGCGCAGCAGGCGAACCTGGTCGGTATCGGGCAGCAGGATGTCCAATCCCTCCGGCGAGGTGCTGAAAGTGACCTGGTTGGGACCGATCACCCCTTGCCGAATGTTTTCGGTGGGGATTTTCGCTGCCAGCCATGCCAGCTTGATGATTTCCTCCAGCGAAAGGTTGGATTGCACCCCTGAAGATAACTGGGAGTACAAGGTTGGCGCTTTTGATACCAGGGTGGGCAGCATATTCAAGTTGAGGATTTTATTGCGAATTGCCATCACCACCTGCTGCTGACGGGCAGCGCGGTCGAAGTCGCCGCCGATGGTATCACGGTTGCGGGCGTACGCCAAGGCAACCGGACCGCTCAGCGTCTGTAAACCCGGCGACAGGGTCACGGTGTTGCCAGGTCCGATGGGATCAACGGTGATCTCTTCAGGGATATCCACTTCGACGCCGCCCAGTTCGTCAATGAAGCGCTCGAAGGCGACAAAATCGACGCGGGCGTAGTAATTGATCTTGACGCCCAAGAAATCTTCGACTGTCCTCACCGCCAAACCTGCGCCGCCGCCGGGCAAATCATAGACTTCGCCCAGGTAGTGCGCGGTGTTGATCTTGCCGTAGCCAAAATCGGGGATATTCACCCACAAGTCGCGGGGGATGGAGAGCATCCCGGCGGTCTTGGCAGTAGGTTCGATGGTGAAAACGATCATCGTATCGGTGCGCGAGGGACCCTCGCCGCCATCTTCCCAATCGCGCTGGTCGAGACCGATGAGCAGCACCGTCACCCGCTCAGCGCCATCCCAGGGCTGCGGGGTGGGTCCATCGGGACTTTGCAGAGGCGCTGACACGCTGAAGGGCTTTTCCCCCGCCTCCCTGGTTCGTAACAGCAGGGGGGAGAGGAACGACCATGGATTCTGCGCCAGGACGACCTCCCGCACGACCACAAAGGTCAGATAGGCAGTAATGGCGGCTGCGAGAAGGAAAGCAATCAAAAGTCCCCACATAACCGGGGACATAGCAGAACGGCGCCGATGAGTCGGTGGCTTATTCATTCTGCGTGGAATTATAACACGTTCATCGATATCATAAGTTGCTGGGGTAAAATTATAGTCTCTGCGCATGATCGGCATGTTGCAGGAATAATGCCACCTCAGCGCAAGGAATCAGACTATGCCGCTATTGAGTGCAACGAACCTGGCAAAATCCTTTGGTGCAGTGGATATTTTCTCCGGCATCTCTTTGAGCGTCCCTCACCGGGCGCGCATGGCGGTTGTTGGTCCTAACGGCGTCGGAAAGACGACGCTGCTGCGCATCCTGGTGGGCGAGGAAACGCCTTCGGCAGGTCAGGTGAGCCGGGCGCGCGGCTTGCGCATCGGCTACCTGCCTCAAGAAGCCGCTTACCAGTCCGATGAAACGCTCTGGAACGAGTGTTTGGGGGCTTTCGACCACCTGCGCCTGATGGAAACCGAGCTGGCGCAACTGGAAGCGCAGATGAGCGACCCCCGCCAGGCTGAATCCGCCTTGAGCCGTTACGGCGCTTTGCAGACCCGCTTTGACAATCTGGGAGGATATACCTATGTCAACCGCATCCAGCAAGTGCTCACAGGCTTGGGTTTTACCCCTGACGAGTTAGAATTTCCTCTCAAACAGCTTTCCGGGGGGCAGCGCACTCGCGCGCTATTGGCGCGCCTGCTGTTGAGCAGTCCAGATTTGCTGGTGTTGGATGAGCCAACCAACCACCTGGATATCCAGGCGGTTGAGTGGCTGGAGAATTACCTGTCGCAGTGGGAGGGCGGGGTGTTGCTCGTTTCGCATGACCGTTACTTCATGGATAAGGTGGCTAACACCATCCTGGAGATGAGCCCCCATGGTGTAGAGCTGTACCGCGGCAATTACAGCGCCTATTTGGAGCAGCGCCAGCATCGCTGGGAAGAGCGTATGCGCCTGTTCGAATCTGAAAAAGAGCGCATCGAAAAGGATTTCGACTTCATCAAGCGCAACATTTCCGGCGGCAATGTTGCGCAGGCGCGCGGCAGGCTGCGCCGCCTGGGGCGTTACCTGGAGGCGGTGGAGCAGCTCGGTATGCAGGCGGTGACCAGCCGGAACTGGGGGGAGGTGGCTGAAGAAGTTGAGATTTCGTCCAGCTTGATGAGCGTCGAGGAAGCCTGGCAGCGCATCAAAAGCCTGAAATCGCCCGTTCACCGTCCGCCAGCGCTGCATATGAAGTTGAAGCCGGAATTCCGCAGCGGGGAAATCGTCTTGCGCGCCCGGGGGCTTGTCATTGGCTATCCTAACAAAGTTTTGTTCAAGGTGGATGACCTGGAACTGCGCCGCCTGGAGTGCGCCGCCTTGATTGGACCTAACGGCGCAGGCAAGACCACCTTCCTGAAAACCATCCTGGAGAGGATTCCACCGCTTGCCGGCGAGGTGACCCTGGGCGCCAGCCTGAACGTAGGCTATTTTGCCCAGGCGCATGAAGAACTTCACCCGGAACGCACGCTGGTTCAGGAGATCGAATCGGTAGCGCCGCGCATGCTGCTGGCGGAGATTCGTGACTACCTGGCGCGCTTTTTGTTCACCGATGAGGATGTTTTCAAGCCGGTCAGCGTCCTTTCCGGCGGTGAACGCGGCAGATTGGCGCTGGCAAAACTGGCGTTGAGCCAGGCTAACCTGCTGTTGTTGGATGAGCCGACCAATCACCTGGACATCCCTTCGCAGGAAACGCTGCAAGCAGTGCTGGCGGAGTACCAGGGGACGATCTTGCTGGTCTCTCACGATCGCTACCTGATCGATGCCCTGGCAACGCAGGTGTGGGAAATCGATGAAGCTGCCGGCATCCTGCACGTGTATCAGGGCACTTACAGCCAATATCGCCAATACCAGGAGTCGCAGCGTGAGCTGAAACGACAGTTAGAAGAAATTCAACGCCAGCCAACGCCGCCTGCGGCTCAAAGGACAGCCCCCCGATCATCTTCAGTCGAGCGCCGTCGGCAGGCTCGCCTTCAAGAAGTTGAAGCCCAGATTGCCGAACTGGAAGCACAACTTGGGGTGATCAGCCGATTCTTGGAGAACCCTCCACCCGACCCGCTCAAGGTCAGGGAGATGGGCAGCGAATTCCTGCGCCTGCAAAATGCGCTGGATAGCTTAATGCAGGAGTGGGAATCGCTTCATAATCAGTGAGCAGCTTAACTTACCTGCCGATCAGCGGAAACCACAACTCGTTCTTTGGATAAATATCAACCGCCACCACTTCTGGCGGACTCTTGATGGTATCCCACAGCTCGCCCAGGGTGAACGCATCCACGCCGCCATTCGTGCGCAGGAAATCGATGTACTCCTTGGATGCCGTCTGGTAATACAACGTGGCAACCACGCTGTAAGTCTCTGCGGGCAAGAGGTATTGGGTATCGTCCCAGTACTGCCCTGGGGCGTAACTTGCTCCAACCGGCTGCAAGCCGCGCGTTGCCAGCGCCTGGGCAGTGAAGCCACGCGGCGGGATACGATTGTCCTTGATGACGGTGTTGTTCAGGACGAAGTGAAAGCTCTCGCCGGCGGGCATGCCCAAAAGGCTGGCAAGTTCGGGAGTGATGCCTTGTTTGATTTCATATACTTTGACTTGGGGGGTCGCCGTCAGGCTGCCGCTGAGCGGGTCATACTGCCCATATTCAACCAGTAAATTCCCGTTGGCGTCGTATGCCTTGAGATTAAGCCACATGCGCCTGCCTTCGGCGTAGCCGGTGGGAAGTTTATGCCCGCTCTGGTTATAGATGCGCACGGTTGCCTGTTTTTGACCCTGGGCGCTTTCGAGCGTCAGCGTGAGCGTGGCAGACCGGCGCAGCATGCGCTGCGCCGCCTCTGCCGAAGCTGTCAAGAAAGGCGCTTCGTCCGGGGCTGACAGCCGCCAGCGCGGGTCCAGCAAGAGCCGCGGCGTCCAGCTATTCCCGCCGACGAACTCATGAACGGGCAGGCAGCCGGTCGTCTGGCAGTCGCGGTTCACAGGGTTGAACGCCGGTTCGGCTGCGATTCCCCGGCTGCGCGGCATGTGGCAATCCTGGCAGGCGCTGACCATGCCATCTGCCTTTGCCCCGGCGAATTGAGGCGCATACACCCCGCTCGTCGCGTACTGGCTGTTCAGCCATTCATCGAAGGTGGTTTCCACCGGGAAAAGATCCCCCTTCTCAAAAGATGGCGCTCGCAGGTTGTCGCCGTTGAGCCAGTATTGCTGCCGGGCAGGGTCCCAGGAGAGCACCGGGTTTTCGACGTTATGGCAGCTTCCGCACAGCCGGGAGCGGGTGACGGCATCCGCCTGCTGCCGCCCCAGGTAGTCGGTCTGGTACGTGTTCCTGGGGTGGGCGGCAAATGTGATGCCTAAGGAGAACGGACCGCGCCGGTTGTCCAGCGGGTCGATGATGAGCATGCTGCTGCCCACGTGGCTGAGCGGCGGTTTGAGCGCCAGCGCCGCGCGCACGATCTGGTCATAGCTGCTGGCTTCATCTGGCGGATCGCTGACCGGTTCTGGTTCAACGGCGCGGTGGCAGACGGCGCAGCTCACACCGCTTTCGACGTCGGCGGGCAGCAGCGCCGAACCGTCTGCCGGACGGCTGCGACCTTCCAGCCAGCCCTTGGGCGTATGGCAGCGCAGGCAATATTCCCCAGCGCCAGGCGCATCGCGGTTGGCAATCTCCAGCGCCGCCCACAGCAGCGGATCGCGCCCAGCCTGGCTCATCAGGCTTCCCCGCCAGGCATCGTAGATCGGCGAGGTATGGCACACGTCGCAGGTCACCGGCAGCAAGATGGGATCCGAGATGACGTTTGGCTGGGTGCCCGGCAGGACGAAATCTTCCAGCGTGGTGTTCAGCCTGGGGCGCGGCGTCAACAGCGCGTAGGTCAAGGTGAGCGGCTGAAAACCAATCCCGCTGACTTGCGCCTGGTTCACCCGGTTGCCCCCTCCCGGCAGCACCTGGGCGCGGTAAGTGATCAACGTCTGGCTTGAAGGCGGCAGCGAGCCGCTCCAGCGCAGGACCGGGCTGCCGCTATCGTCCCAGGCGCCGGAAGTCGCCTGGAGTGAACCGGGCAGGTAGCTCAAGCCGGTCGGCAGGGTATCGGTCACCTGGACCTGGTTCGCCGGCGCAGTTCCGGTATTTTCGAGCCGGATGGTGTAGGTGATGACTTCGCCGGCATTGGCATAGAGGCTGGAGGCGGTTTTCTTCGAGCCAGACAGGTCAGGCGTCCCCCCGCGGCTGTCGATAAGTCGCCGGATTTTACCGCCGTAGTAATCGCACAGGTACAGCTCTCCCGCTTCGTCCTCGCCAAAGGCGCTGAAGGTGTAAGGCGTATCCAGCAGCAGGGCAGTTGTCCATTGTCCACCGCTTTGGCTGGCGCCCCAAATTTTTCCCTGGGAAAAATCGGCATAAAAATAAATGCCATACAGGTTAGGGAATGTTATGCCGCGGTACACAAAGCCGCCGGTCACTGATTGTCCTGTACTGTGGTCATACTCGAGGATGGGGGGCGTCAGCGGTCCTGGGCAAGGCGGCGACAGGTTATAGACGTGGGTGCCCTCATAACAGCGCCAGCCATAGTTCAAACCGCCCACGCCGGCGGGCTGGAAATCGATCTCCTCCCACAGGTTTTGACCAACGTCGCCGATGTACAGGTCGCCGGTCAGCCGGTCGAAGCTCCAGCGCCAGGGATTGCGCAGTCCCAGCGCCCAAATTTCATCCCGACCAGGCTTGCCAATGAAAGGGTTCCCGGCGGGGATGGCGTAAGGGTTGCCCTGGTTGACATCGATGCGCAGCATCTTCCCCAGCAGGCTGTCGATGTTTTGAGCGTAGTTCTGCGGGTCGCCGCCGCTGCCGCCATCGCCTGTTCCAATGTAGAGCATGCCGTCTGGACCGAAGGCAATCTGCCCGCCATTGTGATTGGCGTAAGGCTGGGGAATGACCAGCAAGGTCTGCGCCGAGGCAGGCGCCGCCAGGTTGGGGTCGCCTGAAACCTGGTAACGCTCGATCACCGTGGCGCCATCGCCTTGGCGCGTGTAATTGAGGAAAAACAATCCGTTGCTTTTATAATTTGGGTGAAATGCCAGCCCCAGCAAGCCGCGTTCTCCACAGCATGAGATTTTAGTGCTGATATCCAGGAAGGGTGTGGGCAGCAGCGTTCCGTTTTGCAGGATGCGGATTTTTCCAGTCTGCTCCAGGATGAACAGACGTCCCGAACCGTCGCCGGCATGGGTGACCTGCACCGGCTGCGCCAGTCCTGAGGCGATCACGGTTTCGACTGAGATTTGAAGGTCAAGATTGGGCGCTTGCGCCGCATGAGCAGGTTGTTGCGGCGCAATGGCAGGATTTACCTTTTCGGCAAGCGCCGTGCTGACAGTGAGACTCCACCCTGAAACGATGGCAACTGCCAGAAAAATTGTTCCAACGGCGATGAGGAGACGGGAGCTGGTTTTCATCTATGACCTCCGATAAAACATCAGCCCCTGGGGGCGTTATCATCCCAGGGGCTATTCTTGTTTATGAGCGGCACACCACGCCGCGCAGGAATTGACCGGTGTAGGAGTTTTCGGCGGCGCAAATTTCCTCTGGGGTGCCTTCGGCAATCAATTCGCCGCCGCGGTCGCCGCCTTCGGGTCCCAGGTCAATGATGTGATCGGCGACCTTGATGATATCCAGGTTGTGCTCGATGATCAACACCGAATTGCCTGCTTCCACCAGGCGCTGCAGCACCTCGATCAGCTTGTGGACATCTGCCGCGTGCAGCCCCACTGACGGTTCATCCAGCACGTACAAGGTGCGCCCGGTTGAGCGCCGCGAGAGCTCCCGCGCCAGCTTGACTCGCTGCGCCTCGCCGCCCGAAAGCGTGGGCGCCGGCTGCCCGATGCGGATATACCCCAGACCGACATCCTGCAAGGTTTGCAGCCGGTTGGTCATGCTGGTGAAGGCGGAAAACAGTTGCAGTCCCTCTTCTACGGTCAGATCCAGCACCTCGGCGATGTTCAGGTCCTTGAAGCGCACCTGCAAGGTTTCGCGGTTGAAGCGCGCCCCGTGGCAAACGTCGCAGGGCACGTAAACGTCGGGAAGGAATTGCATTTCGATGCGCAGTTGTCCCTGTCCCTGGCAGGCTTCACAGCGCCCGCCATGAACGTTGAATGAAAACCTCCCCGGCTTGTAACCGCGGATTTTGCTCTCGGGAAGCTCGGCGAACAGGGCGCGAATCTGGTCGAAAAGCCCCGTGTAAGTCCCAGGGTTCGAGCGCGGCGTGCGTCCAATGGGCGATTGGTCGATGTTGATGATCTTGTCGATGTACTCGATGCCCTCGATTCGCTCGTATGCGCCTGGCTGGGTGTGCGCGCCATGAAGCTGGCGCGCCAGCGCTTTGTACAGAATCTCCACCATCAGCGTGGATTTTCCTGAGCCGGAGACTCCCGTGATGCACACCAGCTTGCCCAGGGGAATCTTGACCGTCAGGTTCTTGAGATTGTTCTCCCTCGCGCCGACGATGGTCAGCGCCTTGCCGTTGCCGCGCAAGCGCGTGGCGGGAATGGGCACCCGGAGCCGCCCAGAGAGGTAAGCGCCGGTTATAGACGCTGGCGTGTTGATGATCGTCTCTACCGTGCCCTCTGCCACCACTTCGCCGCCATGCTCGCCAGCGCCGGGACCCAAGTCCACCACCCAGTCTGCCGAGCGGATAGTTTCCTCGTCATGCTCCACCACCAGCACGGTGTTGCCCAGGTCGCGTAAGCCCTTCAAGGTGTTCAACAGGCGGGTGTTGTCGCGCGGGTGCAGTCCGATTGAAGGCTCATCCAGGACATACAGGACGCCCATCAGCCGCGAGCCGATTTGTGTCGCCAGCCGGATGCGCTGCGCCTCGCCGCCGGATAACGAAGCCGCCGAGCGCTGCAGGGTGAGGTAATCGAGTCCCACATCGACCAGGAAGCCCAGCCGCGAGTCGATTTCTTTCAGGATGCGGTCGGCAATCGCCCGCTGGCGCGGGGTCAGCGGGGTATTTTCGCCGCTCAACCGGCGCACCCAATCCAGCGTGCGCAGCACAGGCCACTGGGTGACCTCGACGATATTCACCCCGTCCACGGTCACCGCCAGGGCTTCCTTGCGCAGGCGTTTGCCCTGGCACACCGGGCAGATGCGCTCGCTCATGTACTCGGAAATCTTTTCGCGGGTGTATTCTGAGCCGCTTTCGTTATAGCGCCGCTGCAGGTTGTTGATCACGCCTTCGAACGCCGAACGAAAGGTGGCGGTGCGCCCATCCCGGTTCTGGTAATGCACATTGACTTCCTTGCCCTGTGTACCGTACAGGATGATATCCAGCTTCTCCTTGGGCAGGGTGTTGACGGGGGCAGTCAGGTCGATGTGGAACTCGCGCGCCACTGCTTCGAGCATCTGCCAGTAATAGCCGCCCTCTTCGCGGGGACCGCTCCATTCCGGTGTGGCAATGGCGCCTTCGACCAGCGCCAGCGATGGGTCGGGGATGAGCAGGTCGGGGTCAATTTCCAGCTTGCCGCCCAGCCCCTGGCATTCAGGACAGGCGCCGTGTGGTGTGTTGAACGAGAAAGTACGCGGCTCGATCTCTGGCAGCACCGAGCCGTGCTCCGGGCACGCCAGGTGCTCTGAAAAGTGCAGGTCCTGTCCAGCCTCCGGCTTGCCTTCTTCGGGCGCCGCCAGCCGATGAACGGTCATGTAGCCGTCGCCGAACTTGAGCGCCGTTTCCACCGAGTCGGTCAGCCGCGAGCGAAACGCCTGAGCTTCTGTTTCGTCGTCAGCGTGCTGAATCACCAGGCGGTCAACTACCGCCTCGATGGTGTGAATCTTATACCGGTCCATCTCGATGTCTTCTTCCAGCGAGTGCACCTGTCCATCCACCCGGGCGCGGGTGAAACCAGCCTTGCGGATTTCATCCAACACTGCCTGGTGCGTGCCCTTGCGCCCGCGCACCAGCGGCGACAGAATCAACACCCGCGCGCCTTCCGGCAGTCCCAGCACCTCATCGACGATCTCCTGCGCCGACTGCCGCGCCACCTCGCGCCCACATTCGGGGCAGTGGGGGATGCCGGCGCGGGCAAACAACAGGCGCAGGTAATCATAGATTTCGGTGACCGTCCCTACTGTGGAACGCGGGTTATGCGAGACGCCCTTCTGGTCGATGGACACCGCAGGGGATAACCCCTCGATGGCGTCCACATCGGGTTTGTCCATCTGCCCCAGGAACTGCCGGGCGTAAGCCGAAAGCGACTCGACATAGCGCCGTTGCCCCTCGGCAAAGATGGTATCGAAAGCCAGCGAGGATTTCCCCGAACCCGACAGCCCGGTGATCACCACCAGCTTATCGCGCGGGATTTCCACCGTAATATTTTTCAGATTGTGGACGCGCGCGCCCACTACCCGGATTACGTTTCCTGACATAGCCACTTCCTAAAAAACTTCATGGTTTCAACCACTTGTACGGGTTTCTTTCTGGCAGCCCTAAGATGGCTCCATCGGCTTGACAGACCGCGATTATAGCACATATGTTTCATCGTTCGCTTTGCAGATGTAACTGACTATTATATCAAACTGGGGAATCGGCAACGAATGCCTGAATTGCCTCTTGTTTACAGTTTCTGGCTGCGCCGGTTTACTGCGGTACGCTTACGTTGGCGCATGGCTATGCCTTCCTGTTAGGTGGCGGAGCGGTAAGCGTTGTGGATGTCGACAATCCCCTTTCACCCGCTTTGATCAATTCATATCCTCATCCCGGTTCAACGGATATCCTGGTTCAAGGGAACACATTGTTCACCAGCGGCGAGTCTGGCTTGGTGTCAGCCCGCCTGCCATTTTGGAATTCAATAGCGATTCCCCTCAGCGGCGGAAGCCTGACCTCTGCCTTCGATCAAACCGCTTATATTTTCCCCTCTGGCTCCTTTACTTCCACGGTCACCGTGGAGCATTCTTATCGCGCCTCTTTTCCTGGTTCAGCGCCAGGGGGCAGGATCGGGATTGGGCATGGTTTTGAGGTGTCGGCTACCCTGTCGAATGGCGCTTCAATCCAGCCGACTCAACCATTCACCTTGACGATTCAGTATGAGCAGAGTGAAGTAGGAGCCGCCATCGAGGATACGCTGCAGTTGTATCATTGGGCTGGTTCTGGCTGGGAAGTGGAGCTGACCAGCGAGGTCAACTCAGCGGCGAATACGATCACGGCGAACCCAGATCACCTTTCTGTCTGGGCAGTTTTTGGCGAGACCCGGCGGTTATTCTTGCCCGTATTGCTCCGCTGAGGATTTCTTCGGTAACAGGTTTTCTCGACCTTGCGGCGATCAATACACTTCCGGCACAAAGGTCTGGTCGCTGATTGGCGGGCGCACGTAGCCCTGATCCGGCTGGCGCGGCGGCAGCTCGATCTTCTCTGGCGTCAGGTCTTGGTAAGGAATCAGCGATAGCAGGTGGTGGATAACGTTCAGGCGCGCCCGCTTCTTATCGTCCGAGTTCACCACGTACCACGGCGCCTGCTTGATATCGGTGAACTTGAACATCTCATCCTTCGCCTTGGAGTATTCCACCCAGCGGGTGCGCGATGCCAGGTCCATCGGACTCAGCTTCCAGCGTTTGGTGGGGTCATCGATGCGCGCCTGGAAGCGTCTCTCCTGCTCGGCGTCACTCACCGAAAACCAGTACTTGATGAGGATGATGCCGGAGCGAACCAGCATGCGTTCGAACTCCGGACAGGAGCGAAGGAACTCCCAATACTCCTCATCGGTGCAGAAGCCCATCACCCGTTCTACGCCTGCGCGGTTATACCAGGAACGGTCGAAGAGCACCATTTCACCGGCTGCCGGCAGGTGCGCCACATAACGCTGGAAATACCACTGCGTCTTCTCACGCTCGGTCGGAGCGGGCAGCGCCACCACCCGGGCAAAGCGCGGGTTCAGGCACTCGGTAATGCGCTTGATGCAGCCGCCCTTACCCGCCGCGTCGCGCCCTTCGAAGATCACGATCACTTTCAAGCCGTTGAATTTGATCCACTCTTGCAGCTTGACCAGCTCGATCTGCAGCTTCCTCAGCTCCTTGAGGTACTCCTTTTCACTCATCTTTTTGGCTGCATTGGCGTCATTTTTATGAACGATTTTTTCCTCGTTGTTGACGATTACGGCTTGTTCGGTGGTCTTGCCGGCTTTCTTTCCACCGGTTTTTTCGGCAGTTACTGGCGCAGCTTGCGCCTGGGTTTCGACCTCGGCGCTGACGGCTGGGTCGTTTTTCAGTTCAACCTGCCTGGACTTATCCTTTCTATCCTTCTTGTCCTTGTCCTTCTTTTTACCCATAACGCCCTCCAAAGCGATCATGGTGATGAGAACCTGGTTTGGCGCCCCCGTATAAAAGCTTGCTTTCGACCATCCTGAAGGCAAGTTTAAGTTATTGTAGCAAAGGAACGCCCGCGAGGCAAGTGACCTCTTGCTGAGATGGTAAAATACGAGCAGCACCTCAGAAAGAAAGACACATGAGTTTCATCAAAAAATTCTTCAAACTGTTTTCGGCGCCCTCGCCTGCCTCTGCCAACGCCTTCATCCTTAAGGTGCGCTGTAACAAATGCGGTGAAATCGTTCAAACGCGCATCAACCTGAGCAATGACCTGAGCGTCGAATACGGCGAGACAGAGGTAGACACGCGTTATACCTGCCGCAAGGTGCTCATCGGCGAAGCGCGCTGCTATCAGCCGATCGAAGTCACCCTGACCTTTGACCAGAACCGTAAGCTCATCGAACGCCAGGCGAAGGGCGGCGTTTTTGTGGAAAATTAACCGCGTGTGGTGAATCAGGCGGCGGGATTTTGCTCAATGCGCAAGTATTCCGTTTTGTCTTTCAGGATTCCTGCCGCCAGGTGATACAGGGCATGGAGCTCCAGCGCGAACGGCAGGTAGCCCAGATACCCCAGCAGCGGCATCTCGAAAATGCGCAAAAAATCGCCCCAGGGGATGTGGTAAATCCACTTGGGGTATGAATAGTAATTCCATAGTTCCCAGAAGAAGGCGGTCATCAGCACGCCCAGCCACAGCGCTATGATCGGCTGCCAATTGCCCCGGGCGGTGTGGCGCGCCAGGTGGCGGTAGCCCAGCCAGACGTTGACCGGCTCCAGGATAAAGTACACAGCCAGCCACTCGAAGGGAAAAAACCAGCGCGGGAAGGCAAGCATCAGCGCCAGCATCACCCAGCCGGCAGTGAAGAAAGCCAGCGTAGTTGGCCGGTCCGGGCGGATCATCGGTCCCTTGCCCAGGCGCTGCATGAGCGGGAAACTGGCTGCCAGCTCGGCGCTGCCGAACACCGCCGGGATCACGATGGTGAAGTTCAGCGTTGACCAGAACCAGAACGCCAGAGGCGAAAACTGCTCCGCGCCCAGGTATTCCCAGTTTTGCAATCGCAGGTTGAACCATTCGAATAACCACCAGACCGGCGCAGAGACCAGGAACAGCCCCAGGTAACGCTTCCAGCTCCTGGTCAGCAGCGATGACCCGCGGCGTAACACCGTCAGCCCGTCCACTGCCAGGCAATAGCCCAGCCACATTGGGAAGAACAGCAAGTGGGTGCGGACGCCCGGAAATGACCAGTTCAGCGCCCAGGCAGCAGCAGCCAGCGCCAGCCCCAGCCAGCCGTGCAGCGGGAATTGGCGGCGCTCTGGCGTCATGTTACGATGCAGGCAATTCGTATAATTCCACCATCACCCCGTTGGCGCTCTTGGGGTGAATAAAGGCGTATTTCCGCCCGCCTTCGCCGGTCTTGGGTTCCTCGTTGATCAACTGGATACCCTTCGACTTGAGCTGGGCGAGCATGCCGGCGATGTCATCTACCTCCAGGCAGATGTGATGCATGCCTGGTCCGCGCTTTTCCAGGTAGCGCGCCAGCCCAGAATCGGCGGTGGTCGGCTTGACCAGTTCGATCTCGCTTTCACCGGCGGGCAGGAAGGCGATTTGCGCCATCTCTGCCGGAATCTCCTGGACATGTGTCAGCTCCAGCCCCAGCGCGTCCTGCCAGAAGGCGAGCGGACCCTCCAGGTCAGCCACCAGCACTGCAATGTGATCGATGCGGATTACCTTTGCCATGTTTCCTTCCTTGTATTTACCAGCTTGCCGGCTGGTATTCTCCCCAGACCTGCCTGAGCCGACCACATATTTCGCCCAGCGTGACGTCATTTTCCACGCAGGCGACCATGATCGGCACCAGGTTCTCGCTGCCGCGAGCGGCGCTTTCCAGGTGCGAGAGCAGTTCATTGACGCGGTTTCCATCCCGCCGCTGACGCAAAGCCGCCAGACTGCGGCGCTGGTTCTCCTCAATGGCGGGATCCACCTTCAGCCGCTCCAGCTCGATCTTTTCTGCGACTTGATAGGCGTTGACCCCCACCAGCGTGGCTTCGCCAGTTTCTACTGCCCGCTGGTACTGGTAGGCTGCCTCCTGGATTTCTGCCTGGATGTAACCGCGCTCGATGGCTGCCAGCGCTCCGCCCATGGCGTCGATAGTTTCGATGTAGTCCCGCGCCCGTTTCTCGATCTCATCGGTCAGGTATTCGATGAGGTAAGAGCCTGCCAGCGGGTCGACTGTATCAGCCACGCCTGATTCGGAGGCGATGATCTGCTGCGTGCGCAGCGCCAGGCGCACCGATTTCTCAGTCGGCAGCCACAGGGCTTCATCCATGCTGTTGGTGTGCAGCGACTGCGTCCCTCCCAGAACCGCTGCCAGCGCCTGCAGCGTCACGCGCACCACGTTGTTTTCCGGCTGCTGTGCAGTCAACGTCGAACCGCCGGTTTGGGTGTGAAAGCGCAGCATCATCGATGCCGGCTTCTTTGCCCCAAAGCGTTCCTTCATCAGCCGAGCCCACAGCCGCCGGGCAGCCCGGAACTTGGCGATCTCCTCCAGAAAATTGTTGTGAGCGTTGAAGAAGAATGAGAGTTGACCGGCAAATTCATCCACTGCCAGTCCGGCTTCCACTGCTGCCTGCACATAAGCAATGGCATTTGCCATGGTGAATGCCACCTCCTGCACCGCCGTCGCGCCTGCCTCGCGGATGTGATACCCCGAGATGCTGATGGTATTCCACGAAGGCGCTTCTGCCTGGCAGTAGCGGAAGATGTCGGTAATCAGGCGCATCGAAGGCTGCGGCGGGAAGATGTAGGTGCCGCGGGCGATGTATTCTTTGAGAATATCATTTTGGATGGTGCCGCGCAGTTGGCGCGTCTCGACCCCTTGCCGTTTTGCCACCGCAATGTACATTGCCAGCAAGATCGCCGCCGGGGCGTTGATCGTCATCGAGGTGGACACTTTGTCCAGCGGGATTTCCTGGAACAGCGTTTGCATATCCTCCAGCGATGAGATGGACACTCCCACCTTGCCCACCTCGCCGACTGCCAGCGGGTCATCAGCATCGTAACCGATCTGAGTGGGCAGGTCGAACGCCACCGAAAGCCCCGTTTGCCCTTGTTCCAGCAGGTAGCGGTAGCGGCGGTTCGATTCTTCGGCGCTGGCATAGCCGGCGTACTGCCGCATCGTCCAGTACCGCCCGCGGTACATCGTCGGCTGGACGCCTCGGGTAAAGGGGTATTCACCTGGAAAACCCAGTTGCTCCATATAATCCGGGTCTGGGTCGCCAGGCGTGAGCACTGGCGGCAGGGGGATGCCGGAAGATGTCTTGAGTTCCGTTTTGCGCTCAGGAAAGCGCTTTAATACTGGTTGACGGGTTTCCGCTTCCCATCGTCTTTTTTCTGCTTCAAGGTCCATACCTTACCTCATCTGTACCAGGCTCTGGTTTTTTTGTGCAACAATTTTGCGCCATTAAACTATTTTTAAAAACCCAAATGACCCGAATGGGTTGCCTTTAGAGAGAAACAGCGCACTATCTTCTGGAAAAGATTGTACTATAGGTTTTAAAGGCGTAGGGCACACGCATATCATTTCATGTGGTAAACTCTTTCGTCGATGCTAATCCTTACGGTTGATATCGGCACCGGCACCCAGGATATTCTGCTGGTTGATACCCACCTCGACCTGGAAAATGGGTATAAACTGGTCGTTCCCTCGCCGACCATGATCATATACCGCAGAATCAAACAGGCAACCCGCCGCCGACAGGCGGTTCTGCTGACTGGCGTGATGATGGGCGGGGGACCCAGCCAGTGGGCTGCCGAAGCGCACCTCAGGGCGGGGTTGCCGGTGTTTGCCACCCCTGCCGCGGCGCGCACCTTCAATGATGACCTGGAGGCAGTCAAGGCATTAGGCGTCCAGGTGGTCAGCGAGGATGAAGCTGCCCGGCTGCCTTCCGATGTGCTCCGCCTGGAGTTGCGCGATTTTGACTTTTCTGCCATTGCCCAGGCGCTGGAGGCATTTGGCGTCACTTTGAATGAGCTTGCTGCGGTTGCGGTGGCGGTGTTCGATCACGGCGATTCGCCTCCTGGCTATTCCGACCGGCAGTTTCGCTTCGATTACCTCGACCGGCGCGTTCGCCAGGTCAACCGCCTGAGCGGCTTTGCTTACACCGCCGAAAACATTCCTCCTATTTTGACGCGCCTCAAGGCGGTTGCAGCCTCGGCGGGCGGGATTGACGCCCCCCTGCTGGTCATGGATACTGCCCCGGCTGCGGTGCTGGGGGCGCTGTATGATTCTTGGGTCGCCAGCCAGGAGAGGGTGATGGCGGTGAATATCGGCAATTTTCACACCCTTGCCTTCCGCCTGGGCGAGGGCAGCCCTGATTCCCGCATCATCGAAGGCGTCTTTGAGCACCATACTGGCTTGATTGACCTGCCGCGCCTGGAAACTCTGCTTATTCGCCTGGCGCAGGGGACGCTGACGCACGCCGAGGTCTTTGCCGAAAACGGACATGGCGCGTTGGTTTACAGTTCTCGCCCATTGCCGCTGGGCTCATCAGCTTCTCCCCTGGCGGTCACCGGTCCCCGGCGCAACTTGATGAGAGGCTCGGCGTTGCACCCCTACTTTGCAGTTCCCTTTGGCGATATGATGCTGGCGGGCTGCATTGGCTTACTCTCTGCTGCCGCTGACCATTTTCCCACGCTTTCCGATTCTATTCATCGATTGTTGAGCGCTTCCTCTTCCGGCATTGCGCCGTGGGAATCTGCCTGAGCCTGGTAGGATGTTCTTTACTCGTCTGCGCATGATATTGATCGATAGGAGAGGATATGTCATCCTGCTTCTCTTGGGGTCCTTACTGTTTTTACTGGTTTGTAAGCCCCTGCAGGTGCCGCCGCCCTTGTTCGACGAGGGCTGGACGCTTTCAGTGGCGCGCAATTGGGTCGAGAAGGGTGTTTACGCCCGGCTGTTAATCAACCAGCCCGTTTCCTACACCGGCATGGCGTGGTCCTACCCAGTGACCCTGCCGGTTGCGCTGAGCTTCAGCTTGTTCGGCGTCGGCGTCCTGCAAGGCAGGCTGCCGAATATTTTCCTGACGGTGATTAGCCTTTATTTGCTTTATCGCTTTGCGCGCAAGCTGTTCGGCGAATTCATCGGCGGCTTGACGCTGGGAATCGTCCTTTTTGCCTCCACCGGCGTGCATGTCTTGATAATGGGCAGACAGGTGATGGCAGAAATGCCCATGCTCTTCTATCTGCTTGTTGGTTTCCTGGCTTTTTATTTTGCGTTGCAGCGCTCTTCCTGGCTGGTCTTTTTTGCCATGTTCTGCTGGGGGACGGCGCTGACCTGCAAACTGCATCCCTTGCCGTTTTTGTCATTTTCGCTCGTGGCTTGTTTTTTGGTAGCCTGGCGGGCAAAGAACCGGCGCGTTGCCTGGATAGCCCTGGCTGCCTGGGTTGGATCCCTGGCAGTTTATCAGTCGCTAACCGGCTTGGAGAAATGGCTCTCGTCCGATTTGCCATTGTATGGCGCGCCCATGAAAGGCTTGTATGAAATCGTGGCATTTGTGTTTGACAGGCAAATCCGCATCGATACTCTGGTCGGCATGTTGGGGTATGGTATGCCCACCTTGCTGGGGGTGGTCTATGGCATTTACCATTGGGCGCAAAATGGCAAGGGGCAAGAGAATGCCTGGTTCTATACGAACCTGACCAATCTCCTTTTCACCGCAAGCTGGATTGCCTGGTATGTCTTCCTGTCGCCGGGCTGGCAGCGCTATCTCTTCCCGGCTTCTTTCCTGGGCAGCCCCTATCTTGCGCTCATGCTCGACCGGTTTACCCACCATTTCGATGTGAAATGGATTGCCAATGCGCTGGGCGGCAATTTACGCCGCTTAAAATTTTCGTGGGACGCGCTCAAGTCCTTCCTGGCAATTTTTATCATCTTGCAAGGCGTGGTGTTTTCAGTCGCTTACCTCACCGCTCTTTTCAAGATGAGCAATGCGGCTGTTTATGAAGCGGTCAGCTATATTCATAACAACACCCCGCCGGATGCCCTGGTGGAAACTTACGATAGCGAGTTGATTTTTCTGTTGCATCGTCCGGTCCATTTCCCTCCCGATCAACTCCAGGTAGACCTGAACCGGCGTTCGATGCTGGATCCTGATACGCCGATTGATTACGACCCGCTCATCAATAACCCCGATGTCATTGTGGTGGGTCCCTACAGCCGCATCTGGAGGTTATATGAGCCGGTTTTGAAATTGGAAATATATGATAAAGCGTTTGCGTCCTACGGATACGAGGTGTATGTCAGATCAGCAGAAATTTCTGGCGGGAATCCTTGAGTTTGACAGCCTCTCGCCGCTGTGGTACACTGCCGCCACATTAAAATGGGTGTTCCCATAAAGAGGCAAACTATCGATCTTGCGAAGCCTCGGTGAAACAAAATCAGCCTCTCGATGACAGAGAGGTTTTGTGTATAGAAAGGAGAGAATCATATGAGTATCCCCAGGCGCGTTTTCGGCAACACTGGCTTGGAGGTGACCATCCTCGGTTTGGGCGCGGTTCAGGTAGGGAATGCCCGCGTGTCAGAAAAAGAAGCCGAGAGGTTCCTGAACGGTGTATTGGATGCCGGCGTGAATCTCATCGACACTGCCCGCGGCTATGGGCTTTCTGAAGAACGCATTGGAAAATACATTTCTCACCGCCGCGGGGAATTTGTGCTCTCCACCAAAGTCGGCTACGATGTCGAAGGTTACCAGGATTGGTCTAAGGGTATTGTCACGGCTGGGATCGAGCGCGCCCTGCGCCTGCTGCGCACGGATGTGCTGGATATCGTACATTTACATTCCTGCGATCTTGATGTATTACAAGCTGGCGATGTCATTGCTGAACTGGATAAAGCCCGCCAGGCTGGTAAGATTCGCGTGGCTGCCTATTCCGGCGAAAACGAAGCATTGGATTATGCCATCGATTGCGGCGGTTTTCAAAGCCTGCAATTCTCGGTCAACATCTGCGATCAACGCGCCATTGATAACGCGCTGGTGAAGGCAACGCAAAAAGGTTTAGGGGTCATCGCCAAGCGCCCGGTGGCAAATGTCTTCTGGCGCTATGCCGAGCGTCCGCGCGGCGATTATGCCGAGGAATACTGGCTGCGCGCCCAGGCGATGAAGATCGATCCCGGCGACCTGCCATGGCAGGAATTTGCTCTCCGCTTTGCTGCGTTTACTCCCGGCGTGCACACCAGCATTGTGGGCACCAGCAGCCTGGAGCATTTTACCGAGAACCTGGCTATCCTTTCCAAGGGACCGTTGCCTGAGGCGGAGTATCGCCGCGTCCGCCAGTTGTTCAAGGAGCATGACCAGGGCTGGGTCGGGCAGGTTTAGCTTGTTTTCACGGCGCTGGCTCAACATCCTGTGGGGCAACAGGCTGAAGAAGCAGGTTGCACCTGAAATGAAAGTAAATGGAACGTAAATATACTAACCGCCGTTACCTGGATGCGCTAAACGAGCGCCTGCTCGTCTTGGGAGGTCCTTTTGGCACGAATCTGCAAAAACTCAAGCTCACCGCTGAAGATTTCGGCGGTGAGCAATACAATGGCTGCAATGATTATCTGATCATCAGCAAACCGCAAGTCGTGGAGCAGATTCACCGCTCATTCCTGGAAGTCGGCGTGGATGTCACCATCACCAATACCTTCCGTTCGAACCGGATGACCCTGGGGGAATATCGCCTGGAGAATCGGGTATTCGAGATCAATTATGCTGCTGCCAGTCTGGCGCGCCGCCTGGCAGATGAATATCCAGGCGAACGTTTTGTGGCTGGATCCATCGGACCTTCGGGTCGGCTGCCTTCGGCAGATGACCCGGAGTTGTCAAAAATCACCTTTGATGAGCTGGCGGAAATCTTCTGTGAGCAGGCTGAAGGCTTGCTCAAAGGGGGTGTGGATGTCATCCTGATCGAGACTTCGCAGGATATCCTCGAACTCAAGGCAGCCATCTTTGGCGTTCATCAGGCGTTTGAGAAGACGGGGATATTCCTGCCCATCCAGGCGCAGGTGACGCTGGACACCTCAGGGCGTATGTTGTTGGGGACTGATGTTACTGCCGTCCTGGCTATCCTCGAGGGGCTTGCGGTGGACGTGATCGGCTTGAACTGTTCCACCGGTCCTGAGCACATGCGCCAGCCGATCAGTTACCTGGGGCTGACCTCTAAGTTGCCCGTATCTTGCATTCCGAACGCCGGCTTACCGCTCAACGTGGATGGCGAGGCGGTTTATCCCCTGGAACCAGAGCCTTTCTCTGAGTTGTTGGCGGAATTTGCTGAGAAATATCGTCTCAGCGTGGTTGGAGGCTGCTGTGGCTCTACGCCGGCGCATCTCAGGCGGCTGGTCGAAAAAATCCATCCTCGTCTTGCTCAGCCGCGCCCGGCTGTGAGTGTCCCCCGCCTTGCTTCTGCCATTCGGGCGGCGCCCATGCAGCAGGAGCCGCCCCCAATGCTGATTGGCGAGCGCTGCAATGCCCAGGGAAGCCGCAAGTTCAAGCGCCTGCTGCTGGCAGAGGATTATGATGGCATCCTGGAAGTGGCGCGTGAGCAGGTCGAGAACGGCGCGCATGCCCTGGATGTTTCGGTTGCTGTCACCGAGCGGTCCGATGAGGCTTATTTGATGCGTCAGGTCGTCAAAGTGCTTTCGATGAGCCTGGATACGCCCCTGGTGATCGATACGACCGAGCCGGAAGTAATGGAAGTGGCGCTCAAAACCATCGCCGGGCGCTGCCTGCTCAATTCCACGCATTTGGAGGGAGGACGCCTCAAGGCAGACCGCATTTTCGCCCTGGCAAAGGCTCACCATGCCGCTGTTTTAGTGTTGACCATCGACGAAGCCGGCATGGCTAAGACTGCTGAACGCAAGCTGGAAATTGCCCGCCGCATCTATGAAATGGCTGTCCATGAGCATGGCTTGGCGCCTTGCGACCTGGTTTTAGACGCGCTCACTTTCACCCTGGCAACCGGCGATGCAGAATTCACAAATTCTGCTGTTGAGACGCTGGAGGGCATCCGCAAGATCAAAGCCGAGTTGCCCGGCGTGCTGACCTCCTTGGGGGTTTCCAACGTGTCTTTCGGCTTCAGCCCGGCAGCTCGCCCGGTCCTTAACAGTGTTATGCTCTACCATGCGGTGCGGGCTGGCTTGGATATGGCAATTGTCAACCCGGCTCATATCACCCCTTATGCCGAGATTCCGCTCGAAGAACGGCAACTCACCGAAGACTTGATATTCAATCGCCGCCCGGATGCGCTGCAGCGCTTCATTGAGCATTTTACCCAATCTGAGAGCGCCGTAGCGACTGTTTCAGAGCAAAAAGGCAAAGGAGATGCCACGCTGGGGATGACACCTGAGCAGCGGCTGCACTGGCGTATTCTCCACCGTCACAAAGAGGGCGTCGAAGCCGATATTGACGAGATTATCGACCGCAAAATTGGGCATGAGGGTTTATCGAAGCATGAGATCGCCATTGGCATCCTCAACCATGTCCTGCTGCCCGCCATGAAGGAAGTCGGCGACCGTTTTGGCGCTGGCGAGCTAATCCTGCCTTTTGTGCTCCAGTCTGCCGAGGTCATGAAAAAGGCAGTCGCTCACGTCGAGCAATACCTCGATCGCCAAGAAGGCGCCAGTAAAGGCGTTGTGGTGCTGGCAACCGTTTACGGCGATGTGCATGATATTGGCAAGAATCTCGTCAAGACCATCCTCTCGAATAACGGCTTTACCGTCATTGACCTGGGTAAGCAGGTGCCAGCCGAAACGGTCATCACCACCGCAGTTGAAAGAAACGCCGATGCCATCGGCTTGAGCGCTCTGCTGGTCAGCACCAGCAAGCAGATGCCCTTGATCGTCAACGAGCTGCACCGCCGAAACCTGCGCTTTCCAGTGTTGATTGGGGGCGCTGCCATCAACCGTCGCTTTGGCTTGCGCATCCGCTATACAGAAGATGGTTCTGTTTACGAGCCGGGCGTTTTCTATTGCAAAGATGCTTTCGAAGGCTTGGCAGTGATGGAGGCGCTCATCAGCGCCGATGAACGCCCCAGGCTGTTGGCGCGCCTCCAGCAGGAAGCCGATCGCGAACTGTCGCGCAGCGTCCATTCACGTGAGTCGGTTTCGCCTGCCGATCGGTCTATGGTCAAGCGCGCTGCCTTCATCCCTCAGCCGCCTGCCTGGGGTTTTCGCCTCGTCCATCGTATGCCGCTGGAAATGGTCTTCCAGCACTTAGCCAAAAATGAACTCTTTCGCCTTTCATGGGGGGCAAAAAATGCCCATGGCGAGGAATGGGAAAAGCTGCGGGCTGAGTTTGAAGCCCGCCTGGAAAGGATGCAGCGCCATGCCTTGAAAGAAAGCTGGTTGACGCCCCGGGCAGTTTATGGTTACTATCCTTGCCAGTCGGAAGGCAATGATTTGATTTTGTATGCGCCGGAGTCCCTGCAGCCTGGAGCCATGCCGGTCGAGATGACCCGCTTCACATTTCCCCGCCAGCCTGCCGGAGACCGCCTTTGCCTGGCAGATTACTTCCTGCCGGTCGATTCAGGTCAGATGGATGTGGTCGCCGTGCAAGTGGTGACGGTGGGTCAGGCGGCGACCGAGCGCTTTGACCGCTTGCAAGAGGCAGGTGACTATGCCGAAGCCTACTATTTCCATGGCTTGGCAGTGCAAACCGCCGAAGCTACTGCTGAGTATCTCCATCGGCACATCCGCCGCGAGCTGGGATTGCCGGATGGTCAGGGCAAGCGGTATTCGTGGGGTTACCCGGCGATTCCCGAACTGGCAGATCATCGCAAGGTGTTCGATCTGCTTCCAGCCGAACGCGAATTGGGGATGAGCCTCAGCCCGGCGTTTCAGCTTATCCCTGAGCAATCCACTGCCGCCATTATCATTCACCATCCAGAAGCCCGCTACTTCAGTCTGGGCGAATCGCGCCTCGATCAGCTCATGGCTGATGAAACCGCAGTCGGTGGCAGCTCATGACCGCCAGCGTTGCTTCTCGACCTTCTAGCCGCTTTCTGGCTCGCCTGGATGAGGCGCCTAAGCCGTTGTTGAGCGACGGCGCCATGGGTACGATGCTAAACGCCCGCGGCGCAGGGCTAAAGGATTGTTTCGATGCCCTCAACTTGAGCAGCCCTGGCTTGGTCGTTGACATTCACCGAGCTTACCTTGCCGCCGGGGCAGATATCATCCAGACCAATACCTTTGGAGCAAACCGCTTCAAGCTGGCTCAGCATGGCTTAGAAGACAAGGTGATTGCCATCAATCAGGCAGGGGTTGCGCTGGCGAGGAACGCTATTGAAGCAGAGGCAAGATTCGCTTTTATTGCTGGCGATGTTGGTCCGCTGGGTGTGCGCCTGGCGCCTTTTGGTCGGGTGCAGCTTGATGCAGCGCGGCAGGCGTTCGCTGTACAGATCAGCGCCCTGGCAGAAGCAGGCGCTGACCTGATCATCCTCGAGACTTTTAGTGATTTGTATGAAATTCGCGAGGCAATTGCGGCTGCCCGTCAGGTTTGCAGTCTGCCGGTGGTCGCTTCGATGACCTTTACCCGCGACGACCGGACGCTGTTAGGGGACACCCCGGCGAAAGTTGCTCAGGAGCTGCTCGCCAGCGGCGCTGATTTAATCGGGGTCAATTGCTCTGGTGGACCTGCTCAAATTTTACGCATCCTTAAGCAAATGCGGCGGGCTGCGCCCGGCGGGCGATTTTCGGTGATGCCCAATGCTGGCTGGCCCGAACAAGTGGGCGGGCGCATCATGTATCCGGCGCACCCGGAGTATTTTGGCGACTATGCCATTGCCTTCTGCGAAGCCGGCGCCGCCCTGGTAGGGGGCTGCTGCGGCACCACGCCCCAGCACATTGCTGCCATGCGAGTTGCGCTGGACCGGGAACCTTTTGGGTGCAGTCCTTTGCTGGGGGAAATGGCTGCTGTGATCGAGGTGGACGAGCGCCAATACCAGGCGGAAACCAGTTCCCATCTGGCTCGCACGCTGGCATCCGGCAAGTTCACCGTGGCGGTGGAAATGGATCCGCCGCGCGGGCTTTCGACGCATAAGCTGTTAGCCGGCGCCAGCCTGTTGGCAGATGCCGGCGCCGATGTGATCAACGTGGCAGATAGTCCCATGGCGCGCATGCGCATGAGTCCCTGGGCGGTATGTGAGTTGATTCAGCGTACGGTTGGCATCGAAACCACTTTGCATTTTCCCACGCGTGGTCGCAATCTGCTGCGCGTCCAGGGGGATTTGCTGGCGGCGCATGCCCTGGGCATTCGAAATGTGTTTATCGTCATGGGCGACCCGACTGCCATCGGCGATTACCCCGACGCCATGGATAATTATGATTTGGTGCCGTCCGGATTGATCAAGTTGATCAAGAAAAATTTCAACGTCGGTCTGGATCACGCTGGAGGGGATATTGGGCAGCCGACCTCATTTTTCGTCGGATGCGCCCTGAATCTGACCCCCCAGGATGTCGCTGCCGAGATCAAGAACCTGCGCCGTAAGATCGCCTCCGGGGCGGATTTTATCCTGACGCAGCCCGTCTTTCAGCCGTCAGCAGCGCAAGCTTTCCTGAGGCAGTATGAAGAAGCCCATGGTCCGTTGGGGATTCCATTGTTGGCAGGCATTCTGCCGTTGTACAGCGTTCGTCATGCGACTTTTCTCCATAACGAGGTCCCAGGCATCTCGATCTCTGAGGGGATGATGAGTCGTATCGAACAAGCAGGTTCTGATGCGCCGCAAGAGGGGGTGCGTATAGCCTTGGAATTAATCGAGCAGATGAAAGGTTGGATCAACGGCATTTATTTGATGCCCCAATTCAATCGTTATGACCTAGCGGCTGAAATCATTGAAGGCTGCAGCGCTTAAACTGGACGGTTCCTGAAAGCCCCTGACAGGATTTGATAGGCTTGCGGGAGTGTAATGGTTGCATGTGTTACACCGCTGAGCTTGCTTCAACGGGCTTACTTCAGATGGGACTGTTGTCCTGAATCTTGGAGGGAAAATGATCAAGCACCTATCACGCTTATGGTTTGTTGCGCTGGCTGCGGGCTGGTTATTTGACTTCTTGTTTTGGAAGAAGCTCCCCGGCATCTCTTTTCCTCTCTTCGTCACCTTTTGTGTTGCAGCGGGTCTGTATCTGGCTTGGGTAGAGAAAATCCGCCCCCCCTGGCAAAGCGTAATTCTGGTCTTACCTGCTTTGTACTTTGCCTGGAATTTCGCCTTTCGGCTTGAACCCTTTACCGCACTGTTCAACGTTGCTGCTGCGCTGGGAATGTTAGTTTTGTTAGCCGCTTTCTTCCTTCAAGATCGCTGGTATGGTTATACCCTGTGGAATTATGCCGTTCAGCTCTTCCGCTTAGGGATGAATTCGCTTAGCCTCCCGCTCAGAGTGAGGCGTTCTCCCCCTGGCGAAGCCCGGCAGGGCTTTTGGAACCGTTCCGCGCCCATCCTGCGCGGGCTGCTGCTGGCTTTGCCGGTTTTGGCTTTATTCGCTGCCTTGCTGGCTTCAGCCGATCCCATTTTTGGAAGAGGTTTAGAGAACCTGCTCAAGTTGTTCAAACTGGAGCGGTTAGGGGAATACATATTCCGCTTGCTTTATATCCTTGTTCTGGCATATTTGTTGGCAGGGGTATTTCTATCTGCCTTGACTCAACGGCAGGCAGAGGCGCGTCCCCAAGGCGCTCGCAAGCTTAACTGGCTTGGCTTTACCGAAGGCGTCATTGTCCTGGGCAGCGTCGACCTCTTATTTGCTGCTTTCGTTGAAGTTCAGGTGCGCTATTTCTTTGGTGGGCGGGCAAATATCACCCTGGAAGGTTTTACCTATTCCGAGTACGCCCGTCGGGGCTTTGGCGAGCTGGTTGCCGTGGCATTCTTCAGCTTGCTGCTGTTATTAGGATTGAGCGCTATCACCCGGCGTGATGTCCCTCGGCACCGCAGGGTTTTTTCTGTAACCAGCGTTTTCCAGGTGATTCTGGTTTGCGTCATCCTGGTTTCGGCGTTTCAGCGCCTGATCTTGTACGAGCAGGCTTATGGCTTTACCCGCCTGCGCACCTACACCCATATTTTCATGGTATGGCTGGCAGCGTTGCTAATTGGCGTCATGATTTTGGAGCTGACCGATCGCCTGCCGCGCTTTGCGCTGGCGGCTTTGCTGACTGCTACTGGCTTTGGCGTTACAGTGAATCTCATCAATGTTGACCGGTTCATCGTCAGGCAGAATGTGGCGCGCGTGGCTGCTGGTTATGAATTGGATTCGGCTTACCTGGCAAGCCTGTCATTGGACTCGCTGCCTGCGGTGGTCGGGTTTTACCAGGACACAACCTTGCCGGCGGACGTACATGCCAGCCTGGGCGGCATCCTGGCTTGCCAGGGGGCAGTGAACCTCTCCCAGGAGAACCCGCTGCCCTGGCAGTCGTTTCACTTTGCCAGGGAGCGGGCAAAACAATCGCTGCGTCCTTTGCAGTCAGAGTTGGAACGAATTTATCCGGTTTACCGCGATGGGCAGGGCTTCTGGAACGTGAAGATCGATGGCGTTTCCCGGCAGTGTTTTTCGGGAGGATGGGATTAACTGACGGGCGGCAGCGGCTCGTTCAACGCAGCTTCATCAACCTTCTTTTTCCTGAGCGTGAAGAATCCTACCGCGACGGGAACAAGTACGAATAGAATGCCCACGCAGAACGCGCCAATCCCATAACCAAGAGCGGTCTGCGGGTCGCTGCTGCCGAACATATCGATCTCGGCGTCCGGGACGAAACTGATAATCGCTGCTAGCGCGCCAAAACATACGCTGAATAACCCTGGGCAGCCGCATAGCAGCGCCGTTGCGACTGTTGCAATGATACCGGTTGTCCTTTTGTCCATGCTAGTCTCCTCCGTTTGATGATTTCAGCTAAGTATAGCACAGGTCGAAGAGGGTGACCGCCAACCTTTACGAGGCGGTCACCCTATTGCCTGGGTTAGCTCCGTAACTTCGCGCCCAGTTCCTTCTCGAGCCGCTGGATGATGCGCTGGCGGATGCCAGCAACATCCCGGTCGCTCAGGGTGCGGTTGGTCGCCTGGTAGGTCAGACTGTAAGCCAGACTCTTCTTGCCCTGTCCCACTTGTTCACCAGTGTAAACGTCGAACAGGCGCACGTCTGCCAGAATCTTTCCCCCTGCCTGCTGGATGACCAGCAAGACCTGGTCAGCGGGAATTTTATCATCGACGACTACCGCCAGGTCTTCAAATACTGGCGGAAAAGCCGGCACCGATTCCACGGTTGATTGGTCTGGGATGGCTTCTAGCAGCAACTTCAAATCCAGGTCGGCTGCCAGCAGAGGAAAATCAGCCAAATCATAATGCTCCCGCGCCAGGGGGTGAAGTTCTCCCAGCACGCCGCATTCGCGTTCACCAATCAACAGCCGGGCGCATTTTCCTGGGTGGAAAATGGGATTCTTCGAAGGTTCGTACTTTGCCCCTCTTATCTTTAAACCATCCAGTAACGCCTCCAGGATGCCCTTGAGATCGTAGAAATCCATGGGAGAAGTATCGCTTTTCTGCCAGCCTGGCAGTGTGCGCGGTCCGGTCAGGATGAGCGCCAACCGCGGGAGTTCCTCGGGTAAATCGCCTTCTTCTGAACCCATGAACACCGGACCGATTTCGAACAGCGCCAGGCGCTGTCGCAGGCGGGCATTGCGTTCGACCACTTCCAACAGGCTGGAAAGCAGGCTGTGACGCATCACAACCCGGTCGCTGGCGATGGGATTTGCCAGCCGGACGTAAGGTTTGTCATCTGGCGGGGTCTTCGTCGGTAGCCTGCGCGCCTCCCGCTCGGGCGATGTCAGCCGGTAGTTAACCACCTCCTGCAAACCCAGTTCGACCAGCAGGTCGCGGATACGCTCTTCGCGTTCCAGCATCGGATTGTCGCGTTGAGGCGGCAGTTCATCCGCCATGCGCGTCTCTGGAATGCGTTCGTAGCCGTAAATGCGCGCCACTTCTTCTATCAGGTCTGCTTTTCCGATGATGCCATCATTGATATCCAGGCGGTGATCAGGAGCGGCGGCTCTCACCACCTCGCCTTGTACGCTGACGGTGAATTCCAATCTGCGCAGGATGTCGGCAATCTCATCTACCTCGAACTGGATGCCCAGCCAGCGGTTCACATCCTGCGGGGTGATCGCCACGGTGGGCATCGTTGGGGGCAGCGGATAAGCGTCCACCAAGCCCTGCGCCACCACGCCGCCAGAGAGCTGGCGCATCAATTCCAACCCCCGGCAGACGCCCCGCTCTGCCATGGCTGGATGAACCCCGCGTGAGAACCGGTACGAGGCTTCTGAAAGCAGCTTTTGAGTTGCAACCGTCCGGCGGATGTTTATAAAGTTCCAGGCAGCGCCTTCCAGGAGCACATTGCGGGTACGTTCGCTCACCTCCGATTCGGCTCCGCCCATGACGCCGGCAATCGATAAGGCGCCGGCTGTGTCGCACACCAATACCGTGAAATCGTCCAGTGGGCGGTCCACGTCATCCAGAGTCCTCAAGCGTTCACCGGCTCTCGCAGAGCGTGTGATGATTGTGGGGGCTTTTCCACCGGCGCGGCGCAGCAGGACATCGTAATCAAAGGCGTGCAGCGGTTCGCCGATTTCAAGCATGACGTAATTGGTCGCATCCACAATGTTATTGATGGGGCGCATCCCTGCCAGGCGCAACCGACGCTGTACCCAATAGGGGCTGGGCTGAATGGTTACGTTCTCAATCAACCCCAGCACAAACCTGGGGTTCAGTTCAGGCTCCATGATTTCGATGTTCACTCTTCCGAAGATGGGCGCGCCCTCCGCCTTGAATGCGTAATTGGGGTTGCGCAGCGGCTTACCAGTCAATGCCGCAATCTCGCGGGCAACTCCCAGCATGTTGGCAGCGCGGGCGATGTTCGGGATGATGTTGATCTCGAACACCGCATCGCCCATGTAGTCCACCAGCGGCGTTCCCACGGGCGCATCCTCATCCAGGAGAATCACGCCCTCGTGATCGTCCGATATTCCCAGTTCTTTTTCAGAGCAGATCATCGAGTAAGAGTCGAAGCCGCGAATGCGGGCGCGCTTGAGCGTGGTGAGCGTTTGCCCTGGCTGGTGACCGTCGTAAATTTTAGCCCCTTCGCGGGCATAGGCAACCTTGAGCGGCTTTTCGAGTTCTCCCAAGCCTTTGTAGGGGAACAGGTTTGGTGCGCCGGTCAGGACGACGTGTTCTTTTTGACCGTCGTAGAGCTTGCACAGCACCAGGCGGTCGGCGTTTGGGTGCGGCATCACCTCGGTGACCTGGGCGACCACGATTTTATCTGCTTCCCAGGAGAGCCCGCTGATGCTCACTTCATAGGTTTCAACGCCGGCATGCAACTCAAATTTTTCCTGCGGCATGGGCAATCCAATCAGTTGGACGCTCTCTACCTCCAAGCCTGCCATCGTCAGGCGCACTGCCAGTTCCGGCAATGGCAGGTCAATATCCACGAAGTCTTTGATCCAGGATAAGGGGGCTTTCATCGTAAACTCTCCTCGCTTAGAACTGTTCAAGGAAGCGCATGTCATTCACCCAGAAGAAGCGGATGTCCTCGATTCGGTAGCGCAGCATGGCGATGCGTTCAGGTCCCATGCCAAAGGCGTATCCGCTGTATTTTTCGGGGTCATAACCGCCGTTGCGCAGCACGGTAGGGTGCACCATACCGCACCCCAGTATCTCCAGCCATCCTGAGCCGGAGCACACGCTGCAGCCTTTACTATTGCACAAAAAGCATTCGATATCCATTTCAGCGCTCGGTTCGGTGAACGGGAAATATGAAGCGCGGAAACGCGTGCGTACATTTTCGCCAAACATCCGGCGGGCAAAGTCGTTGAGCGTTCCTTTCAAATCGCCGTAGGTGATTCGTTGTCCAACAGCGAGTCCCTCCACCTGGTTGAATTGAATGTCCTTGCGCACGCTCACCTGCTCGTAGCGATAGCACATCCCCGGCAGAATCACCCGTATCGGTTGTGGCGCGCGCTCGCGCATCACGTGGATTTGTCCAGGCGAGGTGTGGGTGCGCAGCAGCACCCCTGGCGTGGTGGTGTGGAAGGTATCCCACATATCGCGCGCCGGATGGTGCGCCGGTATGTTGAGCAGTTCGAAGTTGTATTCGTCAGTCTCAACCTCACGCGAGCGGTAAACCTGAAAGCCCATTTCGGCAAAGATGCTGTAAATCCGGCGCAGGATTTGGGTGGTCGGGTGCAGCCGCCCGCGCGCCACTGGGCGACCGGGCAGGGTGACATCCAGCCGCTCCTGCTGCAGCGCCCTGGCAAGCGCTGCCTGGCGCAGGGTTTCGCTCATTTGCGCCAGCTTTGCTTCTAAAAGCTGCTTGACCTGGTTGGCTCGCTTGCCAATCTGGGGACGTTCTTCCTTGGGCAGGCTTCCCAGACGGTCAAACACCTGCATCAGGGGGGAGCTGCGTCCCAGGTGAGCGACGCGCCATTGTTCCAGGTCAGCTTCATCCTTGACGATCTGCAGACCCTGCAAGGCGGCTTGTTCGATGATATCGAGTTGTTCCAGCATAGCGACTTCCTCCACAGAAAAATCAGATTGATTCGTTCAGCCGTAAAATAAAAAACTCCCGTCCCTAAGGGACGGGAAGGATCCCGCGGTGCCACCCTTCTTGGCTGCCCGATGACAGCCCACTCGTTGACCAACAGCCTTGCGGCGATTGGCTCCCCCGCTAACGCTGGGGCTGCGGTCCAAACTACTGAATCGGAGGGGTGACGAATCATCACCTGTCTTACGATTGTTCACCTGGACAGCTCGAAAGGGAACTTCAGCCAGTTTCCACCCGGGCAGGATCTCAGTCACTGTCCTGCCCTCCCTGTCGGCTTTGGCAGAGCATCTGCCTGGCTTACTTTCCTTTGTCGTTGCTTTTGTTGTTAAGGTTACCCCTATTATCTGCAAAAATAACCTTCTGTCAAGGAAAGTTTTTGGTCACCTCAACTCCCAGCCTGCTCATATCGTTTAGAAAGCGCTCAGGCTCGACGATGTGCGCCTGATACCATAAGCCCGGCTTACGTATTGTGCCATCCAGATACTGCAACAGGCAGGCTACTGTCGGGATGGCAGTCATCATATAGCCATCGCGATGATATAACTGCAATTGAAGCGCAACCTCCCGTTCATCCTTCAGCCCTATAGCTTCCAGCTTCAAGACCGTACCATACGGCGGCTGAGTGAAGGTCCTAAGTCCCAACATCAGGAACTTGCCCATTGGGCGGGCGGCATGCTTCTTCCCAATTTTCATCCCCAGGATTGCCAGGGGGAAGATAATCCAATCGACAAACCAGTTGAATCCGCCCACGTAGAAGCTGGTTTCCCGGAGCTCTGGGAAAATTTCTGTCAGGAGGCGCATCTCTTCGAGGAACATGGGCACACAGTATTGTCGCTTGAAGTAGGGTGAAAAATCCATGAATTTTAGGGCATTCATGCCCCACCAGCCTGCGCTCTTCCACTCTCCCCCTTGATAGATCAACATCTCTGCAGTACTGAATTCCTCCATCATCTCATGAATGGTTGCCTCTGTAAGTGGTAGCGTTTTCCAGTCGATCTTGATGATGCTGCCGATCACAGCCTTATGCAGTCGATCGCAATGCTGAGCGGCATAGCGCACCAGCGCAGCGGGTACCCCGGGGTGGAAACCGCATTCTGTGATGAAGCATCTGCCGGCTACTTCTATGTCCTTCGCCATGGTCTTTAGCGATGCCAGCTTCTGGGTAGAATATTGCACATCCAGATAATCGATATCGGCTTCCAGGGCAGATTCTGACACCAGGCGGGCATATTGCGATGTGCTGGAAGCGACAATTACCATTTGCGCCTCCTGAAAGGCTCTCCGCAGGCTTTGCCGGTCGGCAGCATCCACCGCAATGCCGTCAACCCTATCTGTATTGAATTCAGTGTTCAAAGTTTCTGCCAGGGAGCAAGCTTTCTCCAGGCTGCGACCGCCCAAGATTAGCTTCAAATCGGTTTCCTGTAGCAGCAGCCGGGCAATTAACTTGCCCGTAATGCCATACCCCCCTAAAATTAGAAGGCTTTTATTAGTCACGAAATCCGTCTGTATCGATCAGCATATCGCGGTGAAAAGATGCTTGTGATGGCTCGAGGCTTAGTAGTGCCGAAAGGCTTTTACCGCCTCATACAGCGCCACCAGGTTCTCCTGGGGCACTCTCGCCTGCACGTTGTGAATCGTGTTGAACACAAAGCCGCCTCCTTTGCCAAAGATTTTCATCCGCTGGCGCACCTGCTCCCGAATTTCTTCCGGCGCGCCAAAAGGTAAGGTCTTTTGCGTGTCGATCCCGCCGCCCCAAAAGACCAGGCGGTCGCCGTACTGATCCTTGAGTTCCTGGGGGTCCATCTCGGCGGCTGACGTTTGCACCGGGTTCAGGATGTCGAACCCCGCCTCGATAAAGCTGGGAATCAATTGCCGCACCGATCCGCAGGAATGGATGAACGTCTTCCAGCCAGTGTGCTGGTGGACCCAATCGTTGACGGCTTTATGGAAGGGCATAAAAAGATTGCGGTAAGCCTTCGGTGAGATGAAGGGTCCACTTTGCGTTCCAAAATCTGTCCCGGTGATGAAAACAGCGCTGACGCGGTTGCCGACGACGGCGTAAATCTTTGCCAGGTTTTCCAACGCCATCTCACATTGGCGCTCAAACACCTTATAAACATAGTCTCGCCTGGAGACCGTGCTCATGTACCACTCCGCAACATCGCGGATGCCCTTGGGGTGCTTCAGCCATGGCGCTGGCACCAGCGCAATGTCGCCAAAGGCAGTCCCGCCGAAGTTTGCCAGGATTGCCTTATCCGTACTTTCGTAAAGCTGCCTGGCTTGATTGGCAAAATATGCCAGGTCATCCTCCGAAATGGGTCCAAATTCCTCCAGGTTATCCTCAGGGTCCAAATGCTCCTCATCGATCGGCGGCTGACGGATAATCGTGTCGAAATAATAACCTCCCCTGGGCATCTTCCCGCTGGGAGGGGCGGTGCGGTCGCCTTCGGGGTACATCAACAGATCGCCGTTTTCGTCGGGCTCGGTGTTGAATCCTTCCGGCACCAGGACGGGGGTGCCATCGAAGGTTTGCCAGGGCTTCCAGTTTTCGTTGCGGAAGCCGAACATCGTGCGCGGCGAGCCCAGACCAACCACATCCACACCCAGCGCCTCTTGTAAATCAGGGGCAATCTCGCCCAGCATTTGGTAAGGCTCGGTTACTTTGACCGGCGTTCCGGGTGGATCGAGCTTGAGCGCCTGCCGCAGCAGGTACACAGAGCTGACGTGCATCCCTGTGACAGCGCTGCCTCCCAGGTCCAGCGGAACCCTATCGGGTTGCTGGTGGTTCAAAGCCATTTGGACGCGTTCACGAGAGTTCATGCGATACAGTCCTCCAAGTTTTATACTCTTTGTGATTGTACAGGAAACCCTGTCTTGGCGCAACAAAAGATTGCCCTGAATATAGCGTATAATCGGCATCATGAAATCTGGATTTGCCATCCAAACACGGCGAAGAGGCGGCGCGAAATTCCCTGGCGCATTGCTGGGCGCCCACCTTACTTTTCGGCTGGCAGTTTTCTGGGTGTTGTTTTTTATGGCTTCCTGCTTGGCTGCCTGTCGTCCGCCCAGTATTACGCCAACTCCGTCGAGCGCGACGAGCACCAGTGAGCCATCGGTTGAACCCTTTACCCCTGAACCGACGCAGACCTTCACGCCGCAGCCGACCGATACGCCCATTCCCCTCGCTGCGCTGGTCAATGGCGAGGGCTTGACCCTGGCAGAATTTCAGGCTGAGCTGAGGCGTTTTCAGGACTCTGGCACGAAACTGGCAACAGAACATTCAGCAGACGCCAGCCAGTTTGTCCTGGATGACTTGATCAACCAGATGTTGTTGGCGCAGGCTGCTGCCCAGGCTGGTTATGCTTTAGACGATGCGGCTCTGCAGGCTCGTCTCGACCAGTTGACCGTTCAAGCCGGAGGCAGCCAGGCGCTGGAGGCGTGGTTGAACCGTCATCAGTACACGCTGGATGAGTTCCGCCAGTCGTTGAGGCGCTCGCTGGCAGCTGCCTGGATGCGGGATCAAATTGTCGCCGCCGTCCCTGAGACAGCCGAACAAATACACGCCCGGCAAATTTTGCTATATAATTCTAAGCAAGCTGAAGAAGTGCTCACTATGCTGCAACGTGGACAGGATTTTACTAAGCTGGCTCAAACTTATGACCCCCTGGGTGGGGGCGACCTGGGTTGGTTCCCGCGTGGCTACCTGAACGATAAAGCCCTGGAAGATGCTGTGTTTGCGTTGCAGCCCGGCGAGTACAGTACTGTGATCCAGACCAGCCTGGGCTATCACCTGATTCAGGTCATCGAACGTGACCCTCAACATCCTCTATCGCCGGATGCCCGCTTGATTCTGCAAGAAATCGCCCTGGCGGAGTGGCTCCAGCAAAGGCGCGCCCAGAGCGAAATTGCCCTATTCACTCCCTGAAAGAGAAGGATTTTATGGACTCCTATGATTATGTCGAAGTGAAACGACCGCCTTCTGCCTCCGGCAGCCAGGATTTGATCTGGAACGTTTTGACCATTTTAGTTCTGCTGGCGACCTTTATTTGCGGCTTGGCGATTCTTTCGATCCTGGTCAATCCCAATAGCGCCTTGAATCCATTCCCGCCGCCGACCATGCCTGAGCGGGTGGTGCTGCCAACCGCCACGGTCACCCCGCGGTTCAAGCTGGAACCGACCTGGACGCCGGAACCTACCCCTGAGCCTTCCCTCACGCCTACTCAGAAGCCGACTTCGACTGTCTTTTTGACCGAGGTGCCTGCGGGTCCAGTGACTGAGACCCCAACCGCCTCGCCGACCCTCAAGGCTGGGCAGTTCAGTTTTGTGCTGCAGCAGGGTTCCCCACAAGCTATCCCCAATGTCATCCGCACCGAAGCAGGCTGCAACTGGATGGGCGTAGCCGGGCAGGCGTTTTCACTGAATAAATCTCCGGTCGTTGGACTGTTCATCCAGCTTGGCGGCACCTTGAATGGTCAGCTCTTCGAAACCCTCTTGAGCATGACAGGAACCGCCATTGAGTACGGTCAGGGCGGGTATGAATTCGTCATCGCGGACAAGCCGATTGCCTCGAGCAAGACCTTGTGGGTGCAGCTTTTGGATCAATCCAATATGCCGCTTTCGGATAAAATTTACTTCGACACTTATGCCGAGTGTGAGAAGAACCTGATTCTGATCAACTTTACTCAGGTAAAGTAAGTCCTTGTTGCTGGTGTTCGATGAGCTGCCTGCATCATGGGCAGCTTTTTTTATGCCATCTCTGACCACATCTCTTTCAACTTGAGGGCGTCATCTTCCAGCACGGGGCTTTCGCAAAGGATCCTTCCCTGGCAGTTGAAAGCCTTCAACGCTTTGAACAGGGCAGGGATATCCAGGTCGGCTTCTTCCAGGGGCAGGTGTTCCTTTTCTCCCTTGGGACCATAGGCGATGCCCGAAAGGTGAATGTGCAAGCGGAGAAGCGCCGCTGCGCCCAGCGCCTTGCCGTAAGCTTCCAGCACCTGCGACCACTCGTCGTAGCTGTTCATCGAGCCGTCGCCAGCGCGGGCGTGAAGGTGGGCAAAGTCCAGGCAAGGTTCCACGCCGGGGACAGCCTGGCTCATTTGCAGCACGTCTTCGAGTGAACCCAGCATAGCCGTTTTGCCCATTGTTTCGGGGCGCAAGGTGACCGGGTTGCCGGCTGCCCGCAATTCAGCCACGCAGCCAGCCAGGCGTTCGATGGCGAGGGGCAGCACCTCTGCCGGCGGGCGCTCGAAATAAGACCCCGGGTGGAAGATGACATCTGTGGCGCCTGCCAGGTTTCCGTAATGCGCTGCATCCATCAGCCTTTTGCGTGAGTTATGCCATTCCTGCTCACTGGCGTTCAAATTGATGAAATAAGGCGCATGAACGCTCAATTGCACCGCATGTTCCAGCGCTGCCAGGCGGATATTGGCGCACGTCTCCTCGGAGACGCGCACAGATTGCACCCAGCCCAGTTCGAAGCCAAATAATCCCAGCTCTGCCAGGCGCTGCACCGCGCCCACGCTGCCGCCAGGTTTCTTGGGCGTGGAGATGGGCGCGCCGACCGTACCGAACACAAAAGAAGACATAAACACCTCTTAGAATAGACGTTCGATTTTCTCCCAAAGCGGAGGTCCCAGAATCAATATACCTACTACAATCGAGGCAATGGCTGCAATCAACACCGCCGCGGCGCCGACATCCTTGCCAACCCTTGCCAGCGGATGCTGCTGCGGGCTTGCCAGGTCCACCACCGCTTCCAGCGCGGTGTTCAAGAACTCTGCAATCCAGACAATCGCAATCGTCAGGATGATCAGTGCCCAATCCTGAAGCGACAATTGCAGCCAGAACGACACCCCAATCACGGTAATGCTGATCACGGCATGAATCCAGGCATTGCGCTGAGTGCGGATAACGAACCACCAGCCGGTAAAGGCATAGCGGAAAGCGTTTGCTCGTGAACGAAAGAAATTTTTCACGTTTTCCCCCCTCAGGGCTTCAGCTCATCTATAATTTTTGCCTGAATCGACCACATCGCGGCTTTCTCTGCTTCATCGGCGTGATCATATCCCAGCAGGTGCAGCACGCCATGCACTACCAGGAGGCGGATTTCATCTCGAACATCTTGACCATTTTCCTCTGACTGCGCCAGGGCGCGCGGCACGGAGATGATCACATCGCCCAGGTAAGGGTGGGCGGTATCGGGGTCGTTAAAGCCTGCTGGAAAGGACAACACATCGGTTGGCTCATCGATTCCCAGGAATTGGGAATTGAATTTACGTATCCCGGCGTCATCTGTAAAGACAAGGGTGAGGTCCGCCTCTGGCGGCGCGCCCGTGCGAGCCAGCGCCAGCTCTGCCGCGCGGCGTATCTGGCTTTCTCCGAGCGGCAATCGAACGGCTCTCTTCTTTTTTAGAAAGATCATCGTTCAAGTCCTCTTTTTAGAAGCCAGCCGCTTGACTTTTTCCAGGTCAGGATATTCCAGGCGGGGGTGATAGACGCCTCTCAGCGTCGAAACGAATGCGTCGGCAATCAAGTCCAGTTCGTGCAGTTTCAGGTCAGCGTCGTGCAGCTCGCCCTCCCGTACGCGCTCATCGATCACTTTTTGGATGATCTGGCGCATTTCGAGGTCGTCCTTGGGACGCTCGGCGCGCACCCTGGCTTCGCAGCCGTCCGCCAGCATGAGCAGTGCCGTCTCACGGGACTGGGGTCGGGGACCGGGGTAGCGAAAGCTGTTGATATCCACCTTGCTGGTATCACCGCCGGCGGCTTCGACGGCTTTGGTATATTGATAACGGGTGATCATCGTCCCGTGGTGTTCCTGGATGAATTGGCGGATTCTCAGGGGAAGGCGGTACTTCTGCGCCAGTTCCATGCCATCGGGAACGTGCTGGATGATGGTGGCGGCGCTGACGATTGGGTCCAGGTCGTTATGCGGATTGGTTTGCCCAACAGGTTGATTTTCGATGAAGTAAAAAGGGTTCAATGCCTTGCCGGCGTCGTGATACAGTGCGCCCACGCGGGTCAGCAGGGTGTCGGCGCCGATGTATTCAGCGCCCTGTTCAGCCAGGTTGGCGACTTGCAGGCTGTGCTGATAGGTGCCGGGGGCGTTTCGAATCAAGAACTGCATCAATGGATGATCCGGGCGCGACAGCTCCACCAGTTGCAGCGGGGTCGTCAACCCCAGGGTTTGGGCAATGAAGAACTGTAAAATCAGGCTGATGCCCGTCGAGGCAACGCCGTTGACTGTGACGGCTCCCATCAGCGTGATCAGCCCGATCCAATCGGCTTGAGGATCGGTCAGCCGGAATACTGCCACGATGACTGCACCTGAGATGGCGATTGCTGCGCCCGCCCAGAGGAAATACATGATGCGGCGCGCATTGCGCAGCGCCAGGATGCCAAAGAAACTGCTGAAGATGTTCAATAGCATCAGTTCCAGGGCGCCTGGCATGTCGTAAGCCATCAGGACTGCCAGCGGAATGGTGGAGACGAACGCCACTTCGCGCCCGAAAAGGGTGGCGACGGTGAGGCTGAATGCCACCAATGGATATGCAAAGGGAATGACAATATGCCCAGGCAGGACAACTTTCGCCAGAATCAAAAACCCCAGGAAAAGGTAGGTGAGGACCGTCAGCGAGCGCAGGCTGGATAAGAGCGCCGGGACGCGGTGAAAATAGACCATAAAGAAAGCGCTGGTGATACCTGTCAGGAGCAGACTGCTGAGGATTTGCCTCCAGATGTCTTGTGTTTGCGAAAAACCAAAGGCTTTCAGCGCTTCATAAACTGCCGGCGTGATGAGCTGCCCGCGGCGGACAATGGTTTCTCCAGCAGCGTAGGTCACAGAGACCGGCTCTACTGCCTGCTTGGCTTGCTGGCGCGCTGCCAGGGTGGCTTCACTATCATAAAAACTGTTCGGCGCAACGAATGCCCTGACAAGTTCTGCCACAATTTCAGCCTGTTCCTCCGGCAAAGAAAGGCTGACGGCTGCCGAAACATTCCGGCGCGCTTCATCTAGCTTGTCTTCCTGGATGGTGGTGCGCATCACCTGTTCCAGGACACTGATTGCCTCTTGTTTCACAATGAGCCAGCGGTTCTCGCTCAATTCCAGGATGCCCTCGGCAGTTGCCTGGCTCAAGCGGATATCGTGCAGCGCTGCCAGGTCTGCCATCTTTTCCTTTGGCGTCGCAAACGCATCACTGCGCACCGAGGTGATGAAATCCAGGGTAATGCGCAGTTGTTCGAGTTGCCGGCGCGCCACAGAGGTATCCAGCGGGGTGTAAACCGGGGCGACAGCATTTTCAGCCAGGAATCGTTGCCTTTCGGTTTGCACCTCGCTCGTAAAAGTGAGCGCACGCGGCGCTACGATGTCGTTAGGAGCAACGTTGCCAACCTGCAAGTCGCTGCGCGAGGACTCGCGCAGCGGTTCGATCAATAGAGCCAGGAAAACGATAAGACTCCCCGCTATGAGCAGGATAACGATGTAAAGTTTCCTTTGGGCAGGTTGAGTCAGCGCGATAGGAGGCATTGCTGATAGGTTTACTTGGTCGCTAGACCAGCCATGTATCGCCCTTGCCAGCCTTTTTCGCTAAACCTATTGCAGCAGCTTACGCACTGCCTGGCTGGCTTGTTCGCCGGTCGCCCTGCCCTGCAGCCTGGGCATGAGCGCTTTCATGACCTGTCCCATCTCGCGAATCGAAGTCGCGCCGGTTTCCTGAATTGCCTGGCGCGCCAGCGCTTCGAGCTCTTCGGGCGAAAGGGCTTCAGGCAGAAAAGCCTCGATGACCTTTATTTCTGCCTCAGCCGCGGCTGCCAGCTCTGGACGATTGGCGCGCTGGGCATCTTCAATGGCTTCCCGCCGTGATTTCAGCTCTTTTTGCAGGACGTTCAGGAGCGCCTGTTCATCCAGCGGAGCGCCTTTATCTACTTCTGCCAGGCGAATCGCTGAAAGCGCCATCCGCAGGGTATTTTTCTTGAGCACCTCTCCGGAACGCATGGCTTCTTTCAGGGCATTTTCGAGTTGAGCTTTGGTAACCATGCTGCGATTATACCATCCCGGCATTTCAGCGTTTTATCCCATGGGATAGCGCATTTTTTGACCGCCGATCAAGTGCAGGTGCAGGTGAAAGACCTCCTGACCGGCATGGGGTCCTGTGTTGATGATCAGCCGGTAGCCTGTCTCCTGGATGCCTTCTTGCTCAGCGATTTGTTTAGCGGCGATCAACAGGCGCCCGACCAGGGACTCATCTGAGGGCGACAGCTCATTGACCGAAGCAATGTGCTGGTTGGGCACAATGAGCACGTGCGTTGGCGCCACAGGATGGATATCTCGAAATGCCGTTACCCGTTCATCCTGATACACCTTTTGGCTGGGTATTTCGCCTGCGATAATTTTGCAAAAAATGCAGCTATCTGCCATGTTTCCTCCTTTTCTTACGTTCTAATCATTCCACCAGTTCTCCCCACAAGCCTCTTTGAGTCAGGGCTTTTAGTTGCACTCTGCTGATCTGGTTCCACAGGCGTTGGGGAGCCAGTGCATACACCCGCAGGTAATTATCGGTGAGCCCGCTCATTTGCCAGCCTTCGGGTCCAACCGAGCAGGCTGATTCCCATAAGATCGGCAGTTCGGCGCCAATGAAGCGGCGCTGGTAGGTTTCGGATGCTTGCGCAAATAATTGCAGAAATCGAGCGCTGCGCTGCTTGCGGACGGCAGGCGGCACCTGCGCTGGCATGCGTGCAGCGACGGTGCCGGGGCGGCTGGAATAGGGAAAGACATGCCCGCCGGCAAAGTTCATCTCAGCTGTGAATGCCAGGCTTTCTTCGAATTCCGCCTGGGTTTCGCCGGGAAATCCAGCGATGATGTCGGTGGTGATGGCGATATCCGGGCAGGCTTGGCGAGCGGCAGCCGCCAGCCTGGCAAAAGCTTCGGGCGTGGTCTTCCGCCCCATCCGGCGCAGCGTGGCTGAACTGCCAGATTGCAGCGGTAAGTGCAAATGCCGACACAGGCGCCGGTCTTGCCACAGGCTGAAAAAATCCTCAGCCAGGTCCCAGGGCTCCAGGGAGGAGAGCCGCAAGCGGGGCAGGTCTGTTTCTGAAAGCAGGATTTTGATGAGCGTTGCCAGGGTTTGCGGTTGGGGCAGGTCATAGCCCCAGCATCCCAGGTGAACGCCGGTCAGCACCACCTCCTGGGCGCCCCCCGCCAGCGCCGCAAAGACGTCATTGAGCACAGCCTTGACCGGTCGGCTACGCGCTGCCCCGCGGGCGATGGTCGTAATGCAGAAAGTGCAGCGATTGTTGCAGCCATCCTGCACCTTGATAAAGGCGCGCGTCCTCAGGCGAGCGCCGGGAATTGCCTCGCGTTCGATGAATTCTCGATCGAAATCTTGAACTTGGGTTTGCAAGACTTGGGCTACCAGTTGATCTTTGAGCACATTTGGCGTGACCTGCTTGACCTTCGGCAGCGCTGCCGCGCCCGCTGGGTCGATGGTCGCCCAGCAGCCGGTGACGACAATTTCCCCTGCGCCAGCGAGCGCTGCCTGGCGTACTTTCTGCCGCGAGTCGGATGCCGCCGCTTCGGTCACGGCGCACGTGTTTACCACTGCCAGGTCTGCCAGTTTTGCGCTTTCTACCAGGGTGTGACCTGCCGCGCGGAACTGCCGGGCGAGCATTTCGATCTCGCTTTGGTTAAGCCTGCATCCGATGGTATCTAAATAGACTTTCAACGCTATGGTTTCCTGACCACGAAATTGTCAAAGAGAATCTCGACACCGCCCGGCTCGGTGGTGCCTGCAATCAAGCCGACATCGCCGGATTTAAAATCGGCATCCTCTTGCTTGTCCAGAAATTGACCGTTGACGAATAGCTTCAGGGTCGATCCAACGCACTCTGCCCGAATCTGGTTCTTATCGGCTTGCTTTTTGATCGCTGTGCTGGGCATCCATTCTGTGCGGTTGATCATTATGTTCGTGCCGTCTTTGACCTTGAATATTCCAAAATAGCCATCTGAGGTGATGGCAAAATAATAAAAGTTTCGGCTGTCCAGGTAGCGGCAGATGACTCCAAATTCGTTCTCTTCTGGTCCCTCGATTTTAGTGGCATCCACCTCGATGCGGACATCCTTGAAGTTGAGCCCCGGGTTGGACCAGATATTTGCGTTAGCGGCTTTAACCAGGATGTGATAGTTTTGGTCGGCATGGTAAAAAGCCTTTCCGTCCTCATCTTCTCCCTCGTCCCAAGTGCCCTTTTGGGAAAAGTCATCTTGAAAGAGGATATCGCCTTCGAGGGCGTTCTGCGCTTCGCTGGCGTTATTCGAGCACGCCTGGCTCGCCATCACCAGGAGGATTGCAAGTAAGGCAAAGAAGGACCTGAACTTCATCTTATCTCCTCGCGTTACCATTCAAGGTTGGGTAACCACAAGATTGTCAAACAGGATATCGACGCCTGGCGTATCATAGCTGCCGGCGATCAGTCCAATATCGCCAGAACGCAGGTCTGTATCTTTCACTGCCGCCAGCATCTGACCATTTGCCCACAGCGCCAGAATATCCCCCACGCAATCGGCGCGGAGGTGGTTGGGCGCGCCGCTGCCTGGCTGAATAACACTGTCGCTGAATTGGAGCTCTGGCATGCCAAGCAATTGCTCATTTCCATTGATCACTTTACTGATGCCGTAATAGCCATCGCTGCTCACGGTGAACTTGTAGAAATTGCCATCGTGCTGATAGCGGCAGATGACGCCAAAATCGCTGGCTTCGATCCCTGCGGCATTGATCGCTTCCACTTCGACGCGGACATCGCTGAAATTCAATCCTGGCGTGCTCCAAAGATACCAGTTGGGCTTGTTGACCCATATCCGGTAACGACCATTGGCATATTCGGTCGCGCCGTCGGCGTCGCCAAGCGAGTTCCAGCCGCTGGATGGATCTGAAAAATCGTCCTGAAAGAGTCGCTTGGGCGTGGCGGTGAGCGTTGGCTCAGCCACCTGCGCCGGCGCGGTTGGTTGCCCGCTGAAGTCAGACAGGCTGCAAGCCAGGGCGCTGCCGGTGACCATCAGCACCAATCCGAGAATCGGCAAGGGTAACCGGACTGCCTGGCGCCGTTGTGCGAGAGTGATTGCCGAAGTACTGGCGTTCATTGGCGCAATTGTAGCATAACCAGAATGTCAGGGAAAGTAATACTGCAGCAGGCGTTCTGCCTGGGTGCGCGTGGGGAGGTCCACTGCCAGCCTGCGGGCGGCTTCGAGCATGCGTTTTCCGGGTTCGCCTTCTCCCAGGTAAACCAAAGTGACGCCCAGGTGCATCAGAGCCGGGGCGTAGGCAGGGTCGGCGTGCACTGCCCGTTCCAGGAAGCGCTTTGCCCCGTACAGGTCTCCTAGCAGGAAAAGCGTTTCTCCGTACAGGTCCAGCGCGGCTGCATCCTCCGGCGCCAGGATGACTGCCTGGCGGGCAACTGGCAGCGCGCTTTCCCGCAGCTTGATCTGGTGGCTGAGCAAGAAGTTCACCAACGCCCTGCGCAGCGCAACATCTTCAGGCTGCAACTCGATTGCCTTTCGGTAGGCAGCTTCAGCTTTCTGTAAGTCTCCCAGGCGGGTATAGGTGTTGCCCAGTTCTACCTGGACGATGGGATTGTTTGGCTCGAGGCGAGAAGCGCTCTGCAGCCAGGATTCTGCCTGACTGTAATCGCCCTTTCGCTGAAAGTAAAGCGCCGCCAGCAGGTTAGCTGCCAGTGAATTGGGGTTGAGCGCCAGCGCTTGCTGCAGGTTGTCCCATGCGTAGCCGGCTTCTGCGCCGCCCACCTGTTGCTGGGCTTCCGCCAGGAAAGCCCAGGCTTCGGCATAGCCTGGCTCCAGGCGGATGGTGTTTTGAAAAGCCTCTTTTGCCAGGTCCCAATAGCCCAACGCTGCCAGGCTCCTGCCGGCAGAAATCAGCGTGAAAGCAGGCATCTCTTGTAACGAGGCGGTGCGGATGTCCCCTGCCAGCTTGCGCGCCGGTTGGGCGACCTGTGCATCCAGTTCTGCTGCCCGTTCCAGGTATGCCAGGGCTGTTTCGGTTTCTCGCGAGGCGATGATGAGACCTGCCTTGAAGTGCGCCTGCCCGTTGGCTGGCTGGGCGGTCGTCAGCGCCTGGTAAATGCCCAGGAGTTTGTCGTAATTCTTTTCTGCTTCATAAACGGTCAACTGGCGCCGATAAATATCTACCGCAACTGCCCCGCCTTCCAGCGCCCGGCTCCAGCATTCCACCGCCTTCTCCAGGTCGTTGAGCGCCTGGTATGCGTCGCCCAGCGCCGTCCAATCCTCTGGCGACAGCGCGCCTCGTCGACCGGCTTCTTCCAGCGCCTCAGCCGCCTGCGCGTAATCTTGCGCCAGCAGCGCGTAGCGCCCCCTGGCAAGCCACAGCTCTTGTCGCCAGGGTTCATACGCCAGCGCTTTAGCCAGCGCCGCTGCTGCGCTGGCAGGTGTGTTGTTCCTGAAAGCTTTTCCTGCCTGTTCCCAGGCAGCGCGCAGGTCGTGCGGCAGAGGCGATAGGTTCAATAACCCTGCCAGTATGCCAAGCATCAGGATTCGTAGCCAGGTCGGGAGCGCAGGCAGGTTTCGCATGGCGGAGATTATAAATCAAACGCCTTTAAACCAGTTAAGATGTTCATCGGCTCTTGTTTGGGCAGGTGCGGCGCGGCGCAGGCTTGCGCCACCTGATCTTAGCAAATGAACGTCGTGAGCTGACTTATTGTGTACAATATAGGAACACTGAATTCTGCATGGAGGCAAGCTGATGGATTGGAATGAGATTCCCACCGTGCGCGGCGAGCCGGATTTCAATAATTTGCTCAGCATCTTACAGCACCAGGTTCCCTCTCGCCCTACTCTCTTTGAGTTTTTCCTCAATGATCGCTTGTATGAGCGGTTAGTGCCCGAGTTTTCCTGGTCTTCTGCCAGCCGCGAGGCAATCTACCAGCGCGATATCCTGGCGATGGCTCGGCTGGGCTATGATTACTGTACGATTCTTCTTCCGGGTTTTAGTTTTTCCGCAGGGGTCATCCAGCGCCGTCAGGGGCGTACTATTTCGCTCAACGAGGGAAGCGTGATTCACTCACGGGCAGATTTTGACTCCTTCCCCTGGCCCGATCCCGATCAGGCAGATTATGACCTGCTGGAGCGCCTGGGCGAATGGATGCCCAAGGGGATGAAGCTGATTCCCTACACCTCTAACGGTCTGCTGGAAAACGCCACCGATCTGGTAGGGTACCAGCAGTTATGTATGCTCATCCTCGATGACCCTCAGCTTGCTGATGACATCTTCGAACAGATTGGCGCACGGCTGCTGCGCTTTTACCAGCGCGTGGTGAAGTATGAGGTGGTGGGTGCAGCGATCTGCAATGACGATTGGGGATTCAAGACGCAGACGATGTTTTCGCCCAAAGCCATGCGGCAATTTGTCTTTCCCTGGCAAAAGCGGTTCGTAGAAGCGATTCATGCCGCTGGAAAGCCGGCAATTTTACATTCCTGCGGACACTATGAGCGCATTATCGAGGACATCATCACTGATATGAAGTTTGACGGGCGGCATTCTTATGAAGACGCCATCGAGCCAGTCGAGGTTGCCTATGAACGTTTCCATGATCGGCTGGCAATCCTGGGCGGGATTGATGTCGATTTCATCTGCCGCTCGGCACCCGAGGAAGTTTACCGACGCTCCCGGGAGATGCTGGAACGCGCCGCGGGTCGGGGCAGCTATGCGCTGGGCACCGGCAACAGCGTGCCCGATTATGTGCCCGACTCGGGGTACTTTGCCATGATTCGCGCCGCCCTTGATCTGCGATAAGCCATCGCGGCGTATGGATCGACGCCTGCGGATGGTTGAAGCGCGCGGGTGGTTTATTTCCAGGCGCTGAAATCCCAATCGCTCAGCATTTGGCGTAGCTCAAGCTTTGTGCGCACCCCAAAGCGCTGCAGCAGGTTGCGGATGTGCGTTTTGACCGTCTCGGCTGAGATGTGCAGCCGGACGGCGATTTGTTGGTTCGTGTACCCCAGGCACACCAGCGCCGCCACCTCTTGCTGACGCGGCGAGAGCTGCTTCCAGCTTTGCAGCCGGGCAGTCGCGGACTGCCTTTCCTGGAGCGCCTGCTGAATCAGCCCGGAGGCGACTTCATCTACCGGGAGCTGTTCTTGTTCAGCCAGCTCCTCCAGCCAGGCATGCAGGTTGGCGTCCACCTCTACCTGGTAAGCGCGCTCGCTGCGGTACTGCCGCGGCGTTGAACGGGAACGTTTTCTCTTGCCGGGTGGGGGCTGGTCGATCAACCCTAAGTTTTCTAGTAGCGTTCTGAGCCAGGACATGGGTAACAAAGGTAACAGGTTTATTATATTAGAACAAGTGTTCTATTGTCAAGATGGCTGCCGCGGAAAGTTCAACAGGCGACCTACCGCTTCGTGAAAAACCGGTTATACTTTCTGAAAGCCCCGAGGTTGTTATGGCCCAATCCGCGTTATTTTCTCCTGAAGAGTCATCTTTCCCTTTCTTTTCTCTCCTCGAAAAGGCAAATCAGGCGGCTGTCGAAGCCGACCTGCCTCGCCTGTTAGAGCGCATCCTTCAGCTCTCGCTGGAATTGTGTCCCTCGCGCGCCGCAGCTTTCTATCTGCTCGATCCGGTTTCGGGTGAACTGGTATGCCGCGCCGTTCATGGCGAGGCGCTGCGCCCGGATTTGATTGGAAAGAATCTGGTGGCAGCCAGCGCCATTGAGCAGGCTCTCCAACAGGACCGCCTGGGCGAGATCGAGCCGGTCGATCAGGTTGCCTGGTGGGGCGCAGCCGACGTGCACGGGTTTAAACCTGGCAAGGCGTTTGTCGCGCCCTTCACCCTGGCAGGGCAGCCGCTGGGGGTGATGGTTCTATTCGACTGCACTCAGCCCCGCCCGGAGCACCTTCAGTTCTTGATTCGGCGTATGGCTAGCGAAGTGTACAAAGCCGGGCAACTGGCTTTGAGCCGCCAGCGCAGCGAGCGACTGGATGCCATGATTGCCATCTTTGGACAAATCGGCTCTACCCTGGACCGCGACCAAATCCTGCGCATGATGGTTGAATTCGCCCGCCAGGTGATCAACGCCGAAGCCTGTTCGCTCTTCCTGGTGGATGAAGAGACTGGCGATATGGTGCTGCACCTTGCCAGCAATGTCGATCGCGAAATTCAGCCGGTAGGGTTACGCGTTCCGGCTGGCAAGGGCATCATTGGGGATGTCGTTCAAAAGGGCGAGGTCGTCCTGGTTTCGGATGCCAAACGGGACCGCCGGCATTACGAGGGCGTTGACCACTCCACTGGCTTCCTGACCCAATCGATCCTGGCAGTGCCCTTGCGTTCCCGGCAGGTGGTGCTGGGCGGTGAGCGCGGTATCATCAAGGAAAAGGTCATCGGCGGGTTTGAGGCGATGAACAAGATTGATGGCTTTTTCACCGCTGAGGATACACAACTGCTGGTTAACCTGGCGAACCAGGCTGCCACCGTGCTGCAAATCTCCAGCCTGTACACCGATGCGACCAACCTGTTCTTCGATGTCGTTGGCGCCCTCACCGAGTCGATTGATGCCAAGGATCCTTATACCGAGGGGCATTCGCGCCGGGTGTGTGATTTTTCCGTCGAGATTGCCCGCCAAATGGGCTTGGATGCTGAGGTCGTTCATTGCATCCGCATTGGCAGCCTGCTGCATGATGTTGGCAAGATTGGCATTCCCGATTACATCCTGACCAAGCCGGGGCATTTGACCGAGCAGGAATACGAGATCATGAAGCAGCATCCCGCCATTGGCGCCAGAATCATGAGCCAGGTGCGCCTGTTGCACGAAGAGCTGCCCGCTATGGCGGAGCATCATGAGCGCCTGGACGGCGCGGGCTATCCTAAAGGGTTGAGCGGCGAGGCAATCTCGCTGGCGGGTCGGATTGTGGCGGTGGCGGATGTGTTCGATGCCCTGACTTCAGACCGCCCTTACCGACGGGCGTTGCCGGTCGAGGAGGCGCTGGACTATCTTGGACACCGCGTCGAACGCGAATTCGACCGGCAGTGCGTGGATGCCCTTGTCCAGGCATATCTCCGGGGTGTGATTCGCACACAAAAAGAGCGGGAATTACTGGGCTAAGGCGTTTTGCTTTCGCTCGCCGGGAACAGAGCTGAGCGGATGAAATCCAGTTCATCTGCATTGATCATGTGCCCGCCGCCGGGGTACAAACGAACGGTGACGCTTGCCCCCAGATTCTTGAAAATTTCTGCCGATCGCAGCACTCTGTTGCTGGGGATATGCTCGTCTGACTCAGAACACCCCAGGAAGACCGTAGTTCTCTCTAAAGCGCCTGCCGGCTGGTTTTGAAACTCGTCATCTGCGCCGATCAGCGCGCCGCTCAACCCGAATATGCCTGCAAACCTGCCGCCCTCCCGCCGGGCAAATTCCAGCGTCAGGCAGGCGCCCTGTGAAAAGCCTAACAGGTAAATACGCTCCTTGGGAATGCCATGAGCCTGCGCCTGGCTCACGGCGTGCCCGATACTTGCCAGCGCCGAGGATAGCCAGGGTTCGTTGCTGGCAATGGGCGAAAGAAAGCGGTTAGGATACCATTGCCTGCCCGCCGCCTGGGGCGCCAGGTAGGCTATGCCAGGGCGCATCAAGGCGTCCGTCAAAGCCAGGATGTCCTGGGCGGTAGCCCCACGCCCATGCACCATGACCATAGCTGCCTGGGCGCTTGCCAGCGGCGCGCCTCGGGCAATCAAAGGTTGTCCCTGGTGCGGACCCTTGACTTGGGCGGATATTCCGGTAATCATCAAGCCGCCGAACTCAGGAATAGGTCGATACAGGTTCCAGAACCTGCTCAAGGGTTGAGCGGTGACTTTCCAGCCAGGGGGGCAGCTTCAAGCTTTCACCGAGCTGTTCAGGCGCTTCATCGACGGTAAAACCAGGACCCAGCGTTGCCAGCTCCACGATGTGCCCATCCGGGTCTCGCGTGTAGATGCTCTTGAAGTAAATCCGGTCCATCACTGGCGATACCGAAAGCCCGGCGCTGAGCAGCTTTTCACGCCATTCGAGCTGAATTTCGGCATCTGCCACCGCCAGGGCGAAATGGTGCGTCTGACCAATTCCCAGGCGGGCGCGGGGTTCCAACCCAGGTTTGCGCTCGAAATAGGTCAGCAGCGTGCCAGGCTTGCCTTCTCCAACGCCCCAATACCAGTGAGCCGAGGTGGGGTCATCGAAGTTGGACGTCATCTTGACCCGCCGCATCCCCAGCAGTTCGCCAAAGAAGGCGTGCGTGCGGTGGATATCCGAGCTGATGGCGGTGATGTGATGCATGCCGCCCCGCAAGTCCATATCGGGGGTGATGAGCGGCACCGGTTCCAGCCAGGTTTCTGCCTGGATGCGGGCTTCGTCCCGGTTTTTGATCATCATACGGGAAGGCGGCACGCGGTATTCCATGCCCAGCCGGTCTGCCGCCTCGTCGACCGTCCAGCCTGGTCCTACCGTGGCAATCTCGAGGATAGCGCCATCGGGATCGCGCAGATAGATTGACTCAAAGTAATGCCTGTCCAGTGGACCGGTGACGCTGATGCCCAGGTCGGTTAGCCTGCGCTTCCATTTGAGCAGACCGGCGCGATCGGCGACCTGTAAGGCGACATGGTGCGTGCCTCCAATTCCTGGATAACCTTTACCAATGTCAGACCATTCGAAGAAGGTGATGGCGGTCCCCGGTCGTCCGAGCTCATCTCCGAAGTAGAGGTGGTAGCTGTCCGGCGCGTCGAAGTTGACCGTTTTCTTGATCAGGCGCAGCCCTAAAATGCGGGTGTAGAAATCAACCGTCCGGCCGGCGTTCGAGCAAACCAATGTGATGTGATGTAAACCCAGGATACTCATTTCGACTCCTTTTGATGTGAAAGCAAGGCATCGGCTCGTAGGCTTTTTCTGAGTGGGGAATTGTCTATCCTGACATGCCCGCTTGAATCAACGCCTCTCGAAGCCGCTGCTGCTAAGCAACCAGCTTCGCATCCACGGTGATGGTTACGCTTGCCAGCGCTTTGGATACTGGGCAGTTTGCCTTGGCGGCGCTGACGTGTTCCTGGAACGCAGCCTCAGCCAAACCGGGAACCTTTGCCTGGGTGGTCAATTCGATGCGGGTAATCGTTGGACCAGCCTCCAGGTGCACGCGGGCAGTGGTGGCGATGTGTTCGGGGATAAAGCCGGCTTTGGATATCAAGGATGAGAGGAACATGGTATAGCAGCCTGCCAGAGCAGCGCCGATCAGCTCTTCCGGGTTCGTCCCGGGCGCTTCCTCGAACCGTGAAGCAAAGGAGTATGCCCCTTCGAAAACCCCGCTCCCTAGTTTCAATTGACCGGCGCCTTCTTTCAGCGTGCCTCTCCATTCCGCGTAAGCATTGCGAATTGCCATAATCAATACCTCTCGATTATTTATTATATTTATGATAATTATACTGAAATAAGTCCACTTTTGGATGAGAAAACTGTTAAAAGAGGCTGTTTATGGCATTTTGCAATGGAATACACATGTCCAATGGTTGTTTCTGGAACGCCGACTTGTAGTTGTGTAAAGTTAAAAGCCCCGCTATAAAAGTGTCAGGATGTTCGTCGGAGGGCTTTTGTGGGTGTGCGTTGTGTTTTTTGTAAACCCAGCTCGACTATGAAAGCCCTTTCAACTCAGCTTTTTTGGCGAAGGTATTGTTAATGTTTGTCAAGATGTTTGGAGAAAAGCGAAAAGGGAGGATATAATATATAAAATACTCAAGGTTGCGGCAGTGGATAGGAAACAGCGCAATATCGCCATTCTTTTAACAACGCTCGCAGTGATGATTGGAATCAGCGCGGTGCTTTCGGAGCTCCTGGATACTTCGAGGAGCCTGGCTTCGATTGCCACCTGGACGCCCGCGCCCTGGACTACCGCGCCCAGGACTGCCGCGCCGGTTACCCCAACCGAATCGGTTGTGCTACCGACAGAGACAAAAGAACTTCCTTCAGCGACGCCCACGGTCAGGCGCGACACCACCTGCGTCTATCCGCTTCCTTACTGGGTTGCCCATCGGGAAATCTGGCCGCCCAACATTTCACTCAAAGGTTTTCGGTTTACCCAGGAAGCCGCATTGGCTGTATTAAGCGATCCTGGGACTGACGGGATTATCGGATTACTCAAGGAATACATTGTCACCAGCTTGAACATCGCCAGGGGCGCTGATGCCAGCGTCCTGGGGTTGACCGTGTCTTATACCGAAGATTGGCTTGACCTTCACCCGATTGGCAGCGAAGTATCGCCAGACGATTTGGAAATTGCCAGGTCGCTACAAGCAAATTTGGCTCGGTTCAATAACGGCGAGTTGGGCTCTAAGCTCTGCGCCGATGCGTTGAACATCCCTACGACGGTTGCGCCAACGGTCACACCGACCAGCACAGCGACTCCCACGCCGCGGCGCACGATCATCATCGTCCCGGTGAAGACCACGCAAAGGAATACGGGCGGAGGCGCTAACCCTCCCACCAACACGCCGCCGCCGACCCAGCCTCCCAAGCCTACGGCGCCGACGAACACGCCGCCGCCGACGAACACGCCGATACCGCCGACGAACACGCCAGAACCCTCGCCTACCATTGGTCCTACGGAAAATTCTTAATTGCGTCATTGATAAAGGGGAAATTCTATGAAGAAGCTTCAAGCAGCACTCATGTTGTTTTCTTTAGCCGTTTTATTGCCTGGTCTGCTCACGCCAGCCCTGGGAAAGTCGCAATCCAAGTTGAGCAATCCAGGCGATTTATTCGAGACCTCCGGCGAATGGGTCGCCAGCCCTTTTGGTCCTGTGGGCAAGCGGCTGCTCGAGCCTGACCAATCACCGACGGACCTGGCTGTCGCCAAGTCGGATGACCCTGATCCAGTCCTGGTGGGAAATAACCTGACTTACGTCATCACCATCACTAACAACGGTCCCGCACTGGCAGAGACCGTTCGCATCACCGATACGCTTCCGTCTTCGGTTTACCTGGAGTCGGCGACGGCTTCTTCGCCGGGTAGCTGCAGCCAGGCGAATCCGGTGGTTTGCCAGTATGATACGCTTGCCTCCGGCAGCAGCGCCCAGGTGACCATCGTTGTCAAACCCGGCGCTGCCGGGACGATTACCAACACGGTTGTGGCATCCGCAGCCAATCCTGATCCTGAGACGGCAAACAACACCGCTCAGCAGTCGACCAGTGTTATTCCGGCTGCCAATTTATCTGTGACCAAATCAGACTCTGCGGATCCGGTGATTGCCGGCAATCCGTTGACTTATTCGCTGGTCGTGTCGAACGCTGGACCGTCCCAGGCGGACAGCGTCGTCTTGACCGATACTCTGCCATCCGGCGTATCCTATACGAGCGCTGCAGGACCAGGCTGGACCTGCAGCTTTTTGACGCCTGATAAGGTGCGCTGTACGCTGCCATCCCTGGCAGCCAGCAGCAACTCGACCGTCACTTTAAATGTGAGCGTGAATCCTGCTACGACGGGACAATTGAGCAATACAGTGGTGGTCGCAAGCAGCACCGCTGATCCGCAGCCTGGCAATAACACTGCTATCGAATTGACCACGGTCAATGCCGAAGCCGACCTGTCTTTGGCGAAGGGTGGTGGAGCGACGGCGACAGCCGGGACGAGCCTGGTGTACACGCTGGGGGTGACGAACCTGGGACCATCGGCAGCGAGCAGTGTGCTGGTGACGGACACGCTGCCGAGCGGGCTGAGTTATGCGGGGTACAGCGGGAGCGGGTGGACGTGCGGAGCAGCGGGTCAGGTGGTGAGCTGCACGCGGGGCAGTCTGCTGGAGGTAGGGTCTGCGCCGGTGATCAACCTGACGGTGGGCGTGGCGCCTGGAGTGCGGGGGGTGGTGCAGAACCGCAGCCGGGTGAGTGCGGCGACGGTTGACACGCAACAAGGGAACAATGTTTCGAATGTAAACACGACGGTGAGCGGGGTGGCGGACCTGGAGCTGGGGAAGGGGGTGACGAATGCGACGCCGAACGTGGGGAGCAGCATCACGTTCCAGGTGACGGTGGAGAACAAGGGACCGAGCCAGGCGACGGGGGTGGTGGTGAAAGACCTTTTGGCGAGCGGGTACAGCCTGACGGGGGTGACGGCGAGCCAGGGGAGCTACAATGCGGTCAACGGCGAGTGGAGCGTAGGGAGCCTGGCGCCGAACGGGACGGCAAGCCTGCAGTTGACGGCGACGGTGCTGGCGAGCGGGGGGTATGACAACTATGCGGAGGTGATTGCCAGCGGGGAGAGCGACCCGGACTCGACGAAGAACAATGGGAGCACGAACGAAGATGATGACGCCCAGGTGAGCGTGACGCCGGTGCCGGTGGCGGATTTGTCTTTGGTGAAGGGTGGTGGAGCGACGGCGACAGCCGGGACGAGCCTGGTGTACACGCTGGAGGTGACGAACCTGGGACCATCGGCAGCGAGCAGTGTGCTGGTGACGGACACGCTGCCGAGCGGGCTGAGTTATGCGGGGTACAGCGGGAGCGGGTGGACGTGCGGAGCAGCGGGTCAGGTGGTGAGCTGCACGCGGGGCAGTCTTGGGGTGGGGACTGCGCCGGTGATCAACCTGACGGTGGGCGTGGCGCCTGGAGTGCGGGGGGTGGTGCAGAACCGCAGCCGGGTGAGTGCGGCGACGGTTGACACGCAACAAGGGAACAATGTTTCGAATGTAAACACGACGGTGAGCGGGGTGGCGGACCTGGAGCTGGGGAAGGGGGTGACGAATGCGACGCCGAACGTGGGGAGCAGCATCACGTTCCAGGTGACGGTGGAGAACAAGGGACCGAGCCAGGCGACGGGGGTGGTGGTGAAGGACCTTTTGGCGAGCGGGTACAGCCTGACGGGGGTGACGGCGAGCCAGGGGAGCTACAATGCGGTCAACGGGGAGTGGAGCGTGGGGAGCTTGGCGCCGAACGGGACGGCGAGCCTGCAGTTGACGGCGACGGTGCTGGCGAGCGGGGGATATGACAACTATGCGGAGGTGATTGCCAGCGGGGAGAGCGACCCGGACTCGACGAAGAACAACGGGAGCACGAACGAAGATGATGACGCCCAGGTGAGCGTGACGCCGGTGCCGGTGGCGAACCTGTCGGTGACGAGCGCGGGGACGCCGGCGCCGGTGAAGGCTGGGACCGACCTGACCTACAGTCTGGTGGTGACGAACGGGGGACCCTCGGATGCGCAGAGCGTGGTATTGACCGACACGGTGCCTGCCGGGACGACGTACAAGTCGGCGAGCGGGACGGGGTGGACGTGCAATCCGCCGGTGGGCGGGAAGGTGATCTGCAC
>Ga0101944_10000655_pt1 | contig 94617 bp, 78 predicted proteins | sample DewCreD2012metaG_FD_75245 | JGI IMG/M metagenome (GOLD analysis project Ga0101944, IMG submission 75245) | Hot spring sediment bacterial and archeal communities from British Columbia, Canada, to study Microbial Dark Matter (Phase II) - Dewar... ... | reverse complement strand
GGGTGGCGGTCTTCGCGGGGGCGGGGCAGGGAGAGGCGGCCGCCGGTGAGTCCGGTCAGCGCCATGCCGAGGAAGCCGGGCAGCAGCCCCCACTGGAAGCCGTTGCGCGCCCTTTCAGCCGTCTGCGATTCTCGCTCGAGCCAGGAAGCGCGGCGGCGCGCGACGTAGGTGTTTTCGAGATTCTCGCGGGTGAATGGCTTGCCTTCGCGCAGCAGTTCGAGGACGGCTTCGGCGAGTTGGGTTCCGGTGAGCCACGCTTCGTCGACACCCGAGCCGGTGAGGACGTTGGTGGAGCCGGAGCACTCGCCGATGCGGGCGTAGCCGTCGCCTGCGAGGAAGGGTTCGCCGCGGCGGCCGGATTCGAGAAGAGACTTGGCGCCCCAGCTGCGGAGGCGTCCGCCTTTGAGGTGGCGCCAGAGATACGGGTGCTGGATGAAGTGCTGGAGGTAGCGGTACGACGTGCGCACCGGGCTGTCCATCCACGAGGGGACAAAGATGCCGGCGCTGGCGATGCGTCCTGGATGGACGTAAAGGAAGCCGAAGATCTCGGGTTCGGGAAAACCGATGGTGTGCCAGACCGTGCCCTCTTCGAGGGTGCAGGCTTCGGGCAGGTCGATGACCATCTTCATGCCGACGGCCCACTCGTCGCGGCGGTGGCCGGCGGGCATGCCGAAGTGCTCGTCGAGCTGGCGCCCGACGGCGCCGACGGGACCGTCTCCGACGACGGTGAGCGCGGCGCGCACTTCGCTGCCATCGGCGGCGAGGCGGACGCCGGCCACCCGGTCCTCTTCGATGAGCGGGCTGGCGACGGGCGTGGCCGGCCAGATCTGCGCGAGCCCGGACATCATCACCTGCTGGCCCACCCACTGATTGAACTGGCCGAGCGAGAAGATGAAGCCGTCGCGCTTGTGCAGGAACTCGGGCACCCAGGGCAGCGCGAGTCCTTCATGGGCGACGCCGAGCACGCCGGAGAGTGCGCGGCAGAGCTGGTCGGCCAGCCGCATCCACGCGGGACGGCGCGTGACGCCCCAGGGATCCAACAGGTAGATGAGCTGCTCGTCGCGCACCCGGGCGGCCAGGGGGATTTCGGCGGGGTCGAGGCTGGGAATCGAGTCGCGGATGGCGCGGGCGCGTGTGACCACGCCGGAGACGCCGAAGGAGATGTCGTCGGCGCGCTCGTAGCAGACGATCTGGGGGGGCAGGCCAGGCATGGCCTTCGATTCGACGCCCGCCATTTCGGGCTTCTGGAGACCCTGCGTGAGAGTCCAGAGGAAGCCCGCCACGGCGGGGCCGAAGCCCGTGCAGACGATGTCGGCGTCGAGCGGCTGCGCCAGCGGCTGATCGGTGAGTTCGTCGTGCATGGCCGTGCTGGGGGCTTACTGCGGATAGTCGAGCGCCGCCGGGATCATGACTTTCTGCACCGATTCCGCGGCGCGGTCCTTGGCCAGCAGAGCGCCGGCGAGGCAGCCGTCGAGTTTGGCGCGGAGGCGCGAGAAATCGGCCAGCCCGGGCGCGCGCACGCAGGGTCCGGCTTTGGTTTCATGGCCGCCGTCTTCGCGGAAGTAGTCGCCGGTGAAGCCGCTGGCGCCGGGGACGACGCTTTCGATCTGGCGCAGCTCGGGTTCGTTGAAGCAGCAGGCGGCGCACTGCGGGTCGTCATCCCAGGAAGGATGGCGTAGGAAGCCGAAGACGAGCTCCGTGCAGATGCGGGCGACCTGTCCGGCTGCGTGCGCTGCCTGCACGTGGCAGAGATCGGTGAGGAAATCCACGGTGCCGCGGAAGCCCTGCTGAATGACGTCCGCGCCGTGGCGGCGGAGGTGTTCAACGTCGAGAATCAGGCAGCGCGCGGCCAGCAGCCAGCAGAGCGCGTCGGCCATGGGGAAGGTGACGCCCTGGCGGTTGGACTGGTAGAGCTTCTGGCCGTTGGAGTCGGCGGCGTGCTGCAGATGGTTGAGCGTCCACTGCCAGAGGTGCATGGCGCTGGCCAGCGTGCAGGCGCCGGTTCCGGGCTCGATGGAGGCGATCTGGCGCATCTCGTGGATCCAGTTGCGGAACTGCGCCTGGAAGACTTCGTTCGTCATGGTGAGGGACAGCTGGCGGCGCTGCACGGCCTCGGGACCTTCGTAGGTGGCTTCGAGTTGCGAGTCCATCCACTTGTAGCCGAGGAAGCCGGGACAGTCCTCGGTGATGCCATAGCCGCCCATCAGGCTGACGGCTTCGCGCATCATGACGCTGCCGTGGCCGGTGTTCCAGAGTTTGGTGGCGGGGCAGAGGACGTTGGCCTGGGCGTCGAGCACGATGTACTGGATCACGGGGTCGGCGGCGAGGCGCTGGAAGCGCTCTTCGTTGCGCAGCGCGGCGTTGTGGGCCTGCATTTCGATGAACTCGAGAGCCTCGTGCTGGCGCTTGCGCAGAGCCTTGACGGCGGCCATGCCGCCGTGGACGCCCTGCCCGGCCAGCACGCGGTCCTTCTCGCGCTCGACGGGGTCGAGCTGATCGAACAGGCGCGCCGTGGCGAAGCCGAGCGAGGCGCTGGCCTCGCCCGCGGCCCAGATGTCGATCAGGCGGTGAGTGACGTCTTCTTTCTGCTGGAGGCCGAGCTCATACCGCGGCGAGCCAGGGGAGACGGCCTCGGAGCCGCGGAAACGGTCGCGGTGATAGCGGATCAGCGGCTCGATCGAGGAGAGCAGTTTGGCCGAAGTCATCAGGCCGACGGTGACGCGGGTACGGCGGAAGACGGCCTCGATGATCGATCCGTGATCGTAGTTCGGGATGATGACGCCGTCCTTCACCGCGTAGCCGCCGACGATGCGCGAGGCGGGGACGCGCAGCTGGAACACGGGATCGTTGGTGGCGGAGAGCTGATGGACCAGCTTGCGCGTCGGGGTGCCGCGGTCGAAGATGCCCGGATCGGTCTCTTCGAGAATCACCATGCAGGAGCCCTTGATGCGCGGATCGTCGGAGTCGACCGCCGCGGTGACGAAGTTGGCGAACGCCATGTTGGTGATGAATCGGCCGCGCTTGGAGACTTCAAGGATGGGTTCGCCGCCCTCGGGCCACTCGGCGATGCGGACCTTGCCGCCGAGCATGCCGGTCTCGACGCCGACATAGGGGATCGGCTCGGTGAGGGCGAAAGCGGCGCGTTTGGGTTCGCGATCGGGAGCGGGGGCGGCGAGGCTCATGTAGTGGAGGCGCTGCTCAGGGGTGCCGCGCTCATGGATCGGCGCCAGGCCGAGATGAGTGGCCAGCGAGCAGGTGGCCGCGCCGGCGTCCACCCAGGCGAGTTCGAAAGCGATGAGCGCGAGCGCCAGGTTTTTCGGGCCTTCCAGAAAGCCGCCCTCCTCGGGCTCGAGGTACGCGGCGGTGATGCCGGCGGCGTCGAACTCCTTCAGCAGGGCGTGCTTTTCCGGAGTCCAGTCGTGAGTGTGACGGCCGCCTTCGGCCACCAGCCGCGCGACGGGACCGCGGGCGACGGCGCGCGCGCTCTGCACCAGCATCTGGAGATCGTAGCGGTCGGCGAACCGCCACATGACCTGCCGGACATCGTCGCCGGGCAGGGTTTGCAGATGTTCGCGGGGCGAAGCGGAAGTCGAGGACGCCATGCTGAGAGAACTCCTTGCGCCCGGAGAAGCAATTTTCAGGCCAAGCCGGGCAACGGCCGGAAGCCCGCAAAACTGCGGAGTATCAGACCGAAGAGTCCATTTTACATGGGGATTATGCCCCACCGCAGAGGCGCTAACTGTACGTGCGCGTCAAATCACCCGGTTCCGGTTGGGGAGCCGGAAGCGTATCGGAGTCGCGGGAGCGGAGCGGGGCGAGGCTGAGGATCCCGAGGCGCATGGCGGAGACGGGGTACGCGCCGGTGGGCGTCCTGCTGTCTGCTGGGGCATGCCGTCAGGCAAGGAGTCTGCCTGTGCGCGCCGTTTTCTGTTCCAGTGTGCCTGTTCATGATTGCTTTTGACACATCAGAGGGCATCTGCGAGGATGGGATCAGACATCGGCGGAAACCATGGCAGCCCTCCATAAGGCGAACGCGCTCCGCGGTTCTCTCTCGGAACAGGCGTATCATGCGATCCGGCGGATGATTCTGACCGGGGAGCTGCCGCCGGGGGTACCGTTGTCGCGCCGGGCGGTAGCGGAGCAGCTCGGCATCGGGCTGGTGCCGGTGTCGGAGGCGTTTCAGCGCCTGGAATATGACGGGCTGCTGGAGAGCTGGCCGCGGATTGGCACGCGGGTTCGGGTGCCTTCGCCGCAGGACGTGCGCGGGACTTACGTGATCCGGGAGGCACTGGAATCGCAGTCCGCGCGGCTGTTTGCGGAGAAGGCAAGCGCGGCAGAGAAGCAGGAACTAATGAGTTTCGCCGTGCAGGTGGACCGGATGCACGCCGATGCCGGGGTGGACTACTTCGAGTACTTCAACGTCCATGCGCGGTTTCACCGCCGGATTGCGGAGTGCACCGGGTGTCCCGCACTGGTGGAAGCCGTCGAGAAGACCAACGTGCTGGTCCGCACGTGGCAGTTCGCGGCTCTCTCCCGGTACCGGGGGGAACCTGCCAATCATCATCAGCGGTTGATGCAGGTGCTGAATGCGGGGGATCCCGAGGCGGCGGACCGGGCGATGCGGGAGCACGTCCGGATCGGCATGGACGAGGTGGTGCGGCGGATGGAGCCGTTCTTCCAGGGGGCGTTTGAATGGCCTCCGCTTTCCGAGCTGGGCGCCGGGATAGTGAAGAAGAAGGGCGGTACGGGGCGAAGGCTGCGTTCCTGAGAGCGCGCCGCCTGATCGAGGATATCCTCATCGGTCTCCTCGCAGCCGGGAGCGATGCGCTGAGCGGGATTCAGGTCCGCACCGCGCGGCGGGCGGCGGCGGCGATGGCCAAGCGGTCGATCTGATAGTGCGCCAGCAGGCGTTTCGAATCCCGGCCGGAGCTGGCGAAGATATCGCGCAAGCCCACGCGGAACACCCGGCAGGCGTGATGCTCGGCCACGACTTCGGCAACGGCGCCTCCGAGCCCGCCCACGATGTTGTGATCCTCGGCGGTGATGATGGCCCGCGTTTCTCGGGCGGCGCTGGCGATCGCGTCCGCATCAATGGGTTTGATGGTGTGGCAGTCCAGAACCCGCGCGGAGATGCCTTCGGCGGCCAGCGCATCGGCGGCTGCCAGGGCCTCCTGCACCATGTTTCCCGTGGCGATGATGGTCACATCGCGGCCCTGCCGAAGCGGAATCATGCGGCCGATGACGAACCCGACATCTTCGCGGTGAAGCACGGGCGCCGGCTGGCGTCCCAGCCGCATGTAGACGGGTCCTTCCATCCGCGCAATGGCGAGGGTGGCAAGCCGAGTGGTGACGGGATCGGACGGCGAGAGCACCGTCATGTTGGGGATGGCGCGCATGATGGCGATGTCTTCGATGCCCTGATGCGTGACGCCGTCGCCCGCGATCTCGACACCGGCGTTGGTGGCCACGATCTTGACATTCAGCCGCGGGTAGGCAATCGAGGTGCGGATCCCCTCGCAGGCGCGCATGCTGGCAAAGACGCAGAAGGTGCTGGCAAAGGGAATGAGGCCCACGGTGGCGGCGCCGGCGGCCATGCAGACCATATTCAGTTCCGCCACTCCTGCCTGGAAGAAGCGGGCGGGGAAACGCTGCTGGAAGCGGTACGTGTTGGTCGACTTGGCGATGTCGGCTTCGAAGACGACGACGCGCTCGTCGGCTTCGCCCAGTTCGACGAGGGTGCGGCCGTAGATGACGCGGTTTGGTTGCGTTTCCATCATTCGAACACCTCGCGGGGCGCCTCAGCGAGAAACCGCTCCAGTTCGGCTGCCGTCGCGGGAAGGGAGTGCCAGGCCGGGTCGTCTTCAATGGCTGGGATGCCTTTGCCCTTCACGGTGTCGGCGATGATGACCTGAGGGCGCCCGCGGCGGGAACGCGCCTTCTGAAAAGCATCGTCAATTTCCAGGAAATCATGCCCGTTGATCCGTTGTGTATCCCAGCCGAATGCGGTCCATTTCTGCTCGATGGGCTCGACCGCCATGATCTCGCTGGTCCGCCCGTCCGTCTGGAGGCGATTGTTGTCGACGATCGCCACCAGGTTGTCGAGACCGTAATGGGCGGCAGCCATCGCGGCTTCCCAGATCACGCCCTCCTGAATCTCGCCATCGCCGACCATCACGAACACACGGAAATCTTTCCGCTGAACCTTGGCGCCCAGAGCGATGCCGGCGGCGCAGGCGAATCCCTGTCCGAGAGAGCCCGTCGTGATGTCGACGCCGGGCGTTTTCCGCATGTCGGGGTGCCCCTGAAGGATGCTGCCGATGTCCCGGAGGGTCCAGAGCTGCTCCTCAGGGAAGTAGCCGCGGGTGGCAAGCGCCGCATACAGGGCAGGAGCGCAGTGGCCTTTGCTGAGCACAAAGCGGTCGCGGTCAGGCCAGGCGGGATTGGCCGGGTCGATGCGCATGTGGTGGAAGTAGAGATAGGCAATGATGTCGATGGCGGACAGCGATCCGCCCGGGTGGCCGGAGCCGGCGTTGAGAATCATGCGGATGATGTTTTTCCGCAACCGTGCAGCCACCGTCGTCAGAAAGCCGAATGTATCCGTGCCGATTCTCATGAGGAATTCCTGTTTTCCGCCAGATCGAAATCCGCCCGGCAAGCCGCGCGTCGGCGCTGCGGCCTTCCGGTGCCGTCTTCCGTCACGTCCCGTCATAGGTGAGCAACACTTTCACGCCCTGCCTGCTCTCGCAGAGATCGAACGCTTCGCGCCAGCGGCTCAGCGGCAACTGGTGGGAAATCAGCTTTTCGAGGGGGAGCGCGCCCTGGGCGAGAATTCTCATCACGCGGTCCCATGTGCGCAGCGAGTGGCCCACCGAGCCGAAGACTGCCAGCTGCCTGTACAGGATGAGATCGAAGGGTACGGAAAACTCGCGGCCGGCGATGCCCGCCTGTACATAGCGGCCGAGATTTCTGACGCTCCGCAGGCACGCTGCCACAGACTCCGGCGCGCCCGAGCACTCCACGGCGGCGTCCACGCCCCTGCCGCCGGTCTCCTGTTGCACCACGGCGGAGAGATCTTCTCGAGAGACATCCACAGCCGCGATGGCGCCCAGTTTTTTGGCCAGCGCAAGACGGCGGGAGTCGCCCTCCGTGCCGGCGACGATCACGCGGCATTGATGGCTGAGCAGGAGCAGAAGGCACAGGAGCCCGATGGGGCCCGGCCCCGACAGCAGCACGACGTCGCCCGGATGAAACGAGGTCAGCTCTTCGATCGCCTGAACCGCGCTGGCCAGCGGCTCGGCGAGCGCGCCTGTTTCCAGGGTGACCGAGTCCGGCAGCGGATAGACCTGGTCTTCGCGCACCACGACGTACTTGGTGAAGCAGCCGTCGACGCCATGGCCCATGCCGCGGCGGATGGGGCAGAACATGTAATAGCCCTGCCGGCAGTATTCGCAGACGCCGCAGACGACAGCCGACGAGGGGAGCACGGTCACGCGGCAGCCGGGCGCAGTGCTGCGGACTTCAGGCCCCGTCTCCTCCACGACTCCGCTGAACTCGTGTCCCAGAATGACGGGCGGATAGTTGCGGAACCGGTCGTGATACACATGAATATCAGTCCCGCAGATTCCGGCGAAATGGACACGGATTTTGACGCCATTCGGCGGGCATTCCGGCTCCGGAACTTCGGCGATCTCCACGTGTCCTTCGCCGGGCTTGGACTTCACCAGGGCCGCCATCAGGCGGCGTACGGCCGGCGCGCCGGGCGGAACGTTTTTCGTCTGCAGCATCCGATCATGCCTCCGCGGGGATCCAAAGTATTCTGCGCCAGCCGTTTCCACCTGTCCAGCCCAGGCTCCTGGCGATCGCGTGGCCGTGTCCGCGGTGCGTGCCGGCGATGCAGCCGTCCCGGCGCAAGGCGGGGCAGTCGCCCGCAGCCGCCGCCTGCCGGCCAATCCAGGAGTGCCGGAACATTGGCATCTCCAGCGCGATGAGCGGCTCGATGGTGCGTTCTTCAAACCGGCGGATCCTTACCCTCGTGGCGAGGATCGTCCGCGGCAGATCCGGTTCGAAGCCTGGCGCCACGGCGCCGGATTGCGCGGACACTTGCACCGTGCTCATCGCGAATCTCCGTTTGCCAATCTCAGAAATCGAGGCGAAAACCGACCTGGATCGAGCGTTCCCCGCTGACGCTGGTGATCTGTCCGAAAGTGGTGCTGTTGATCGAGGTGCTCGGGCTGCCGAGATAATGCCGGTTGAACGGATTGAGAAATTCAGCCCGGAGCTGGAAACGGTATTTCTCGGCGATGCGGTGGTTTTTGTACAGGCAGAGATCCTCGCTCCAGCGGCCCAGAGCGCGGATGTAGGAGGTGTACGGCGGGGCGTTGCCCAACTGCATCGCGGGCGGCTGCGAGAAGGCGGCCTTGTTCAGGTAGGTGTTCTCGGGCGAGTTCGGCGCCATCAGGTTGAATTTGGCGGGATCGAACGCCGGGTTGCGGTAGGGCCCGGACCCGATATTGGCGCGGTTCGCGCCCCCGTTCCAGAACGAATACGGGCTCGGGGCGGAGAAGTTCAGCGGAGTTCCGGTGAATCCGTTCAAAGTGCCGGAGAGGCTCCATCCGCTGATGAGGAGGTCAAGCGCTTTGGGCGCCCGCGTGAGCAGCGCACCCCGGCGTCCAAGGGGCAATTCGTAAAGGAAGTGCGACTTGAAATTGTGCGTGCGGTCGTAGGAAGTGACGGTTTTTTCCAGCGCGAGATTGTAATAATCCATCGGCAGCGCGTTGCCCGATGCTTCCGTGGTTTCTGTGTTGGCGATTGCTTTCGACCAGACGTAGTTGGCGTAAAGGGACAGACCACGGCTGAACTGGCGGTTCACCACGACCTGGAGGCTGTGATAAGTGGAGAAGCCCAGAGGCGCGCCGTAGACGTTGAGTGTTGAATTGCCCTGCATTTGCGGATAGGGCCTCAGGGCGGAGGCGACAGTGCCTGAGAAGCCGGGGAAAGGATAGGCAATGCCGTAGCGGGCGGCATCGTCGGGGCTGCGCACGGGCTGGCTGAGCGTGGTTCCGTACTGCTGAAGCGCGGAGAAGGGCAGTTGATTGACCGGGGCCAATTGTCCGTTGCGCAGGCGGGTGGCTTTATTGGCGAGGTAACCGACGTCGAGCACGAGATTCCGGACGATCTCACGCTGGATGTTCAGGTTCCACTGCTGGATGTAAGGGTTGAGGCCCACTCCCGGGTCGAACGACGCCGGGCGGTTCTTGTTGCCCCAGCTGACGTCATAGCCGGCGGGAGTAAAGCGGTCCGTGGGAAACCCGTCGTCCCAGCGGAAGAGTCCGCGCCAGGGATCGACAGCCGGAGCATCCAGGGCGAAATTGCCGCCGTGCTGCACCTGGGTCGCTTTGCCAAGCGGCACCGCATGGCCGTTCTGGTAGAGGTTGCCGTCGTAGAGAATCGCGTAGCCGCCGCGCACGGCGAGGCCTGCCGGAGCGCGCCAGGCGAAGCCGAAACGGGGGCCGAAGTCCTTCCAGTCGATCGAACCGAAATAGCGCCTGCCAATGCACTGCGGACAGAAGCCCGTGAAGGCGTAGGCGCCCATCAACCCGCTGGCTGGATCGCGCACGTCCGTGCTCCAGCTCGACAGCCGGTCGTAGGCTTCCATCGGCGGAGGGATGTAGTCCCAGCGAAGGCCCAGATTTAGCGTCAGGGTCCTGGAGATTTTGAAATCGTCCTGGAAGTACACAGCCTGGTAGCGGAGCCTTCCGCCCAGACCCTGCGCCGGAGCGATGGCCATGTGATTGACGATGCCCAGCAGGTAGCTGGCGAACGCGTAGCCGGTGACGTTGCCTGCAAAAGGCTCGCCGGGTATGGCGGTGGCATGAGGCCGGAAATAGATGAAGTGGTCATCGTTGGCCGTGCTGCTGTTGAACTGATAAAACTGCGCCTCATAGCCCGCCTTCATGAAATGGCGGCCTTTGAAGAAGCTCAATGTGTCGCGCAGTCCGAACGAGCCGCGCGCAAAGAAACGGTTGCGCGTGAAGCCTGGCGTGGACAGCGTGACGTACGGGCCGCTGCTCCAGTCGATGTTCGGATATCCCGGCGTGTCGAGGTTCCGGATGCCCAGTTCTTTCGCGCCATTGGTTTTGTAATTGTGCATCGCATAGGGGAAGGAGAAGCGGTTCCAGTAGACGCTGACGTGGTTGAGCACGCGGGGCGACACCGTCCAGTCATGGGCCAGGCGCGCGAACTGCGCAAGCGTGTTCTGAGGCACCGCGCGCGACAGCGGGCCGCCGAACCTCATGTCGCGGGCGTCCCACAGGGGGCGCGTGCCGCCAGCGCTGACCAGCAGGCGGGGCCGGTAGACGTAGTTGTACGTTCCCGAGACTTTGTGCCGGCTGCTGATGTTCTGATCCATCTTGATCGACCACTTGTACTCGTCCGTGGTGGTCGTGCTGGTGATGGGCAGTGCCAGATTGTTTTCAAGCGGGAAGCGTCCGCTGGCGTCGCGGACTGTGGGCAGGTAGTGCTTCTTCATGATCTCGTTCAGGTTCCGCGAGACGGCGCTAATCCTGGAAACCGGAATCTGGTTGCCGGGAAACATCTCGCCCACCCAACGCCCCGATGGGAGCTGATAAAACGTGGCCGGGTCATAGATGGCGCCCTGGTACACCATGCGGCCCAGCGCATCGCGGTAGGAAGTGGCGCCTCCAAGGAGCCTGCTCAGATCTCCGTCGTACCACTCCGGCTGCGGCACCGTGGCGCTTGGGGAGCCGAGGGCCATATTTTTCTCGGTGAACTTTTCGTAGGCGAACCAGAAGAACGTCCTGTTCCGGCCGTCGTACACCTTCGGAATCGTCACCGGCCCGCCGAGCGAGCCACCGTAGACCCAGCGCCTGTCGGTGGGCCGGGCGAGCCCGCGGGCGTTGTTCGAGAACGAATTGGCGTTCAACGCCTCGTTGCGGAGAATGCCGAACAGACTGCCGTGCCAGTCATTGGTTCCGGAACGCATCACATACATGAAGACCGAGCCCTGCGTGCGCCCGAACTCCGCCGAGGTCACTGTCGTCTGCACGTTGAACTCCGATAGCGCCTCCATGGACACGGACGTTTCGGCCGTGTTGCCTGACGTGCCGTTGTTGGCCGGAACGCCGTCGATCAGCGCCTCCCGTCCGAACGCGGTCGAGCCATTGACGTAAGCCCGGAACGTGTTGCCCACAACTCCGGGCACCAGACGGAAGGCGAAGTTCTCGGCGAGCCTCGCCGTGCCCCAGATGACGGGCAGATCCCGAAACACGCTCTGGGACAGATTCGTCCCGACCGCCGGGGTGTCCCCCTGAAGGCGCGGCACCTCGGCCGTAACCTGGATCGATTCGGTCAGGGAGCCCACCTCGAGGGTCAGGTCCACCGTGATGGTTTGCGCCGCAGCCAGCTCGAGCCCGCGCCGGATCAGCTTTTTCATTCCGGGCGCCTCGGCCTCGATTTCGTACTGGCCTGCGGGCAAGTTGCGCATGACATACTGGCCGGCTTCGTTTGCAGTGATCTCATACGCTGCGCCCGTGCCGGTATTGCGGATCAGAACCTTCGCGGCGGGGATGGCGGCGCCCGTCGCGTCTGTGATGTTGCCCGTGATGGCGCCGCGGTCCAGTTGGGCGTAGCCCGGGAAGGCCAGCGACGCAGCCAGGAAGATCAACAGGGTAAAACGGATCATGATCTCTTGAACCCCCATCTAATCTGTCACAACATTATCTGATATGTCAATAGGAAAATCAGACCTCCGCCCGCCCTGCTCTGGATCCGGGGCCTGCGCAAATGAGACGCCGCGGAGGCATACTCCATCCGGCGCCCGGACTGCCGCGGGGGAGCGAAGAACCATCCGGAGGGGTGTCGGCGAGCGCGAGGATCGCGGTTCGCTTGTACAAACGACTGCGATGCCGCGTCGGAGGGGCCCGCCGCGCTGCAATGGCAGGGAGCTGGGAGAGGTCAGCCCAGCCGGCTGCCGAGGCCGCCCCATTCGCCTGCAAGGTTGGTGCGGATGCCGATGCGGGCGAGGGCGCGGCCGACGGTCTGGTTGACGATGTCGTCCACGGTTTGGGGGTTGTTGTAGAAGGCGGGCACCGGGGGCATGATGATGGCGCCCTGTTCGGCAGCCGTCTGCATCAGGCGGAGGTGGCCGCGGTGAAGGGGTGTTTCGCGGACGAGCAGGAGGACGGGGCGGCCTTCCTTGAGCTGGACGTCGGCGGCGCGGGCGATGAGATCGGCGCTGTAACAGTTGGCGATGGCCGAGAGCGTCTTGATCGAGCAGGGCGCGACAATCATGCCCATGGTTTCGAACGAGCCGGAGGCGATGGTGGCGCCGATGTTGGCGTTGGGGTGGACGACGGAGGCAAGCTTTTCGACATCGCGCGGCGCGAGGTTCGTCTCAGCGCCGATGGTGGCGCGGGCGGCGGCGCTCATGACGAGGTGGGTTTCGATCTCCGGCATCTGGCGCAGAGCTTCCAGAGTGCGGATGCCGTAGATGACGCCGGAGGCGCCGGTGATGGCCACAATGAGACGCTGCGGCACGGCGGGCGATTCCTTTCCGGGGAGCAGAGAGCGGATTCAGCGGCGTGGCGGAAGGGGTGGGATTCGAACCCACGAACGGCTTTCACCGTTGGCGGTTTTCAAGACCGCTGCCATCAACCGCTCGGCCACCCTTCCGGCGCTCTTCATTTTACTGCACCCTTTCAAAGAGATGCCGGCGCGGGCCCCCGGGATGGAAGCGCCGCGCCGGCTTCCTGTCTCCTCCGCAGAGGATGAACGGATCAGGCGAACGACCAGCCCTTGCGGAAGGTGGGCTTGAGGTATTTGTTCGCTTCGTTGTTGTTGGTGAAGCGCATCTTCACGGGGTCGTATTCGAGCTTGCCCTCGACGCGGAGGGCGATGACGCCGAGCAGCATCCATTCGGTGAACGGCGCGGCGACTTCGAAGTTGGAGCAGGCGGGCTCGCCGCCCTTGCAGGCGCGGATCCAATCGCGGTAGTGGCCGGGCGAGCGGGTGAGCAGCGGGGCGGGGAAGCGGTAGTCCTTCATCTTCTCCGCCGGGATGAGGCGCGTCTGCTCGCCGTAGGTGCCGGTGGTGATCATGCCCTTGCTGCCGACGAACAGCGCGCCGTCGGGCGGCGGGAAGCGGAGCTTGTCGGGCTCTTTGCGCATGGCTTCGTACTGTTCGTAATCGAACAGGCGGCCGATGTAGCCGGTGCGCTGCGCCTGGCGCGGCGGACCGCCCTGCTGTCCCTGGCCGCCGCCCGTCAGGAAAGGCATGTCGCCGAGCCACTCGCCTTCGGGCACGCCTTCGATCTTCGGCGTCTCCTTGCAGCCGTCATACCAGTACAGAGCGACCGGAGGCATGTTGCCGCGGGCGGGGAATTCGAATTTGATCACCGACCGCTCGGGGAACATGAAGGGGGAAGTGCCTTCCTTCTTGATGCACTCGACGCTCTTCGGCGGACCGAGCTGCAAGGCCATGTTCGGCGCGCCAAGGATGTGGCAGGCCATGTCGCCGAGGGCGCCGCAGCCGAAGTCGTAAAAGCCGCGCCAGTTGAAGGGCTGGTAGAAGTAGCCGCCGAAGCGGTTCGGGTACTTGCCCGTGTCTTTGCCGGAGGTGAACGGGCGCATGTCGGCGATGCCGAGCCAGAGGTCCCAGTCGAGCGTCTCGGGTACGGGCTCTTCCGGCGGAATGGAGGTGAGCCCCTGGGGCCAGATGGGGCGGTCGGTCCAGGCGTGGACTTCGCGGACTTCGCCGATTTCGCCAGCCCAGATCATTTCGGCCACCTGGCGGGTGCCTTCGTTGGAGTAGCCCTGGTTGCCCATCTGCGTGGCGACCTTGTACTTTCGCGCCGCTTCCAGCAGCTGGCGGGCTTCCCAGACGGTGCGGGTGAGCGGCTTCTGCACGTAGACATGCTTGCCGCGCTCCATGCACCACATGGCCTGCATGCCGTGCATATGGTCCGGCGTGCAGACGATGACGGCGTCGATGTTCTTGTCCTCCTTGTCGAGCATGCGCCGGAAGTCCTTGTACTTCGGCACGCTCTCGTAGCGCTTGTAGGTGGCCGCAGCCTGGCGGTCGTCCACGTCGCACAGGGCGACGATGTTCTCCGTGGGCGCGCAGGCGGCGATATCGCTGGATGCCTTGCCGCCGGCGCCGATGGAGGCGATGTTCAGCTTCTCGTTCGGCGACTTGTAGCCGGCGAGTTTGAGCGAGGGCGTGCTGCCGAAGCCGGCAGCGGGCACGGCTCCAGCCAGGAGCGAGCCCAGAAAGAAGTGGCGTCGGTTCGTCTCAAGAGCCAAGGTCGTGTACTCCCGCAAACATCCTATCCAAGATGGAGGCGGCGCAGGACGGGGCGCCGCTCTTCCACAAAGGCGCAGGATTGAATACGCTGGTTTCAGGTTTGATGATCGGAAAATTCCGGACTGCTGCAGAGGCCGCCGGGGCGGAGGTCGTGGACGCCCGCTCGCCCGGCGCTGCGTTGGGGGCCGTGGCGAGGCTCCTGAAGGAAGAGGGTGTCGGACAGGATGGCCGCACGGCCGTCTGGGCGGACGGGCCGCTGCGCTCGATGTTCCATCCGGAGCTGCTGGCGCAGATGCTGCCAGGGCTTGTGCTGGAAGTGACTCGGGAGACGGCGGCAGCGGCGCATGCCGGCATTACGGAATTCGACTACGGCGCCGCGGCCACGGGGACGCTGGTGCAGGATGCCTCCGCCGCGGGTCAGCGGCTGGCTTCCACGCTGCCGCCCGTTCATCTCGCCCTGCTGCGCGCAGACCGGATTGTCGCCGATACCGCCTCAGCGCTCAGGCTGTTCGATCCCGCGCGTTGCGCATTCCTGGCTCTGGTGACGGGGCCGAGCCGCACGGCCGACATTGAGCGCGTGCTGACCATTGGCGTACACGGCCCCAGGCGGCTGGTGGTGATCGTTTACGAACCGGAGGCGTCTCATGCCCGCTGAGCTTCGCGAGCAGGTCCGCCGTGCTCTGGAACACCCCCACCTTTCCGCCGCGCTCACGCGTTTCAGCGAAGACTATCGAGCCAGCCGCGCGCGCGCCTATCAGGGGATCGACTTCGAATCCTTGCGGGCGCGCATCGCGGAGCGCAAGGCGCATGCCGTGGAGCGGCTGGACAGGCTGGCCGCGCGATTCATGGAAGCCGCCGCGGCGCGCGGCGCCCATGTCGTGCGGCTGCACGCGCCCTCGGAGGTGCGCGAGTACATTCTCAGCGTGGCCCGCCGCCGCGGGGCGCGCCTGATCGTGAAATCGAAATCGATGGCCACCGAGGAGGTCCACCTGAACGCGGAACTCGAGCAGGCAGGCATCGAGGTGAAGGAAACCGATCTTGGCGAGTGGATCATTCAGCTTGCGCGGCAGCGCCCGTCGCACATGGTGCTGCCGGCCATTCACCTGACGCGCGATGACGTGGCCGAACTGTTCAGCCGCGAAACGGGCGAGCGTCTCCAGGCCGAGATAGCGCGCCTGGTGCGCGTGGCGCGGGAGCAGCTCCGCGAGAAATTCCTGCACGCGGAGATCGGCATCACGGGCGCCAACATCGCCGTGGCCGAAACGGGCAGTCTGGTGCTGCTCACCAACGAAGGCAACGCGCGGCTGGTGGCGACACTGCCGCCCGTGCACATTGCCGTGGTGGGGATCGAGAAACTCGTGGAGCGGTTCGAGGACATCGAGCCGATCCTTGCGGCCCTGCCCCGAAGCGCCACGGCGCAGCAGATCACCAGCTATGTCTCCATCCTCACCGGTCCTGCGGAGGCGGCTGATGGCGGCGTGAAGGAGATGCACATCATCCTCTACGATCACCGCCGCATGGAGATGTCGGAGGATCCGCTCTTCTGCCAGGCGCTGCAATGCATCCGCTGCGCTTCGTGCCTGAACGTGTGCCCGGTGTACCGGCTGGTGGGCGGGCACGTGTTCGGCAAGGTGTATACGGGAGCGATTGGCGCAGTGCTGACTGCGTGCATCGAGGGATGGGACGCCTCGCGCGGGCTCGAGCAGCTCTGCATCCAGTGCGGCGCGTGCCGCGACGTCTGCCCGGCGAAGGTCGATCTGCCGGAGCTGATTCTCGAGGTGCGCCGGCGCGCGGCAGCCGCCGTCCCGCAGCCGCTGGCGGCACGCGCCGTGTTCTCAATCGTCTCCAACCGGCGGGCGTTTCACGCTCTGCTCCGCGCCGCTTCACTCGCGCAGAAGCCGCTGGCTGACGGGCCGTACCTGCGGCATCTGCCGCTGTGGCTCTCCGGGCAGGGAAAGAACCGCCGCCTGCCTGCACTGGCCGCGGAGCCGCTGCGCGACCGTTTCCCGAGGCTCGAACAGCCGCGCTCGGACCGCAGGGCGGCGCTGTTCGCCGGCTGCCTGATCGACTTCGTGTATCCGGAGATCGGAGAGGCGATTGTCAGGCTGCTCAACCGGGCGGGCATCGAGGTTGTCTTTCCCGAGAAACAGACCTGCTGCGGAGCGCCCGCTCACTTCAGCGGCGCTCTGGATGCCGCGGCAGCCAACGCGCGGGACAACGCGGAGGCGTTTTCGGGTATCGAGGTCGAGGCGGTGATCTCTGCCTGTCCAACCTGCACGGTCGCGCTTCAGCAGGATGCTTTGCGCGCGGTGCGCGAGAGCGGCGCGCGGCAATATCTGGCCGAGGCGGAGCAGCTCGCCGGAAAGACGGTCGACGTGGCGACCTTCCTGCAGCGTCTGGTTTCGGAAGGATCGCTGCGGCTGCCGGGGGGCAGGGAAATGCCGCCGCTCACCTATCACGATTCCTGCCATCTCAAGCGCACGCTGCACGCCGAACAGCCGCCGCGCGAGCTGCTCCGTGCGTCGGGCTATGAGCTACGCGAGATGCAGGAGTGCGATGTCTGCTGCGGCATGGGCGGGTCGTACTCGCTCAGGATGCCGGAAGTCTCCTCAGCGATGCTCGCGCGCAAGTTGCGGATGATCGCCGCCACCGGGGCGGGGGGCGTGGCCCTGGACTGCCCGGGCTGCCTGATGCAGATCCGCGGCGGCAGTGCGGCTTCGGGCCAGCCTGTGCAGGTCCGGCACACGGCGGAGTGGCTTGCGCAGCTGCTCGACACTGCGAATTGAGCCAACCGGCCGGGCACGATATGATTCTCCTGATCCGCGCCTCCGCGCGCGGGCCCAGATCACTCAGGAGGATCCCGGATGTCGAGCCGATTCTCGCGGCGGCGCGCCCTGCAGGCGGCCGGAATGCTGACCGCTGCGCCGCACGTTCATCTCTCCGCCCAGGCGAAGAAACGGGCCTGGCCGTTCGAGGAGGGTCCGGACACGCCGAAGCTCTGCCTTGAGATCGCGTGGAACACGTTCACCGAACGCGACCTGCGCCGCATCCGCCAGCTCGGCATCACGCACGTGCTGAGCGCCTGGGGCCGCATCCCGTGGGACGAGGCCGAGCTGCGGGCCAAGATGGATCGCATCCGGCAGGCGGGGATGACGCTCTACAACCTGATGATCGGCGGCTTCGAGAAGACGATCTACGGGCGGCCCGGGCGCGACGAGGAGATTGAAAAAGTCATTCAGTCGCTCCGGCTGGCCGGGCGTGCGGGAATTCCGGTGGTCGAGTACAACTTTTACGCGTACCGGCTCGTTGAAGGTTATTACGAAGAGCTCGGGCGCGGCGGCGCCGGCATGACCGCCTACACGTATGACAAGGTGAAAGACCTGCCTCCGAAGCCGGAAATCGGCGTCCATTCCCTGGACGAAATGTGGAAGAACATCACGTATTTCCTGAAAGCCGTGATTCCGGCAGCGGAAAAGGCCGGCGTGCGCATGGCGCTGCACCCCAATGACCCGCCCGTGCCGCTGAGCCGCGGCTCCGGACAGATCATGGCCACCGTAGAGGGTTGGAAGAAGCTTGTCAGCATCGTGCCCAGCCCGTCGAACGGGATCACGTATGATTGCGGCGTTACGCGGGAATTGGGCGAAGACCCCGTCGAGGTCTTCCGCTATTTCATGCAGCGCAAGGCCATCAATCATATGCACTACCGCAACGTGCGGGTGCGGACGCCGTACGTCGATTACACGGAAGTCTTCCCGGACGAGGGGCAGGTGGATATGTTCGCGGTGATGAAAGAGGTGGTGCGGCTGGGCTACAACGGGATCATCTATCCCGAGCACCCGCGTGCGCTCGACATCGACCGTGAGCGGCCGGATTTCAGGCCGTTTTATCCCGGCGGCGGATCGCACGGCGGCTACGCCTACAACGTCGGCTACACGCGGGCCATGTTGCAGGCGGCGATGGCGAGCGTGTAAGAGCCGGCGGGGGAGGTGTTGCGGCGCGGTCCGCTTCGCTTTGCGCCTGCGGCGCGCTCCCTCTCGGCTCTGACGGGATTACAGCTTGCTGACCTCCGTGCGGCGCGCCCACACCTTCTCGAACGCCTTCACGTACTGGTCGATCAGCTCGTCCGCTTCGCCGTGCATCAGCGGCAGGAAAATATGCGTGGCGTTGACCTGCGCGTTGCCTGGCATTCTGTCCGGAATCGCGGGCGCGTGGTGCCACCACTTCGCCTCCGAGTAGATTTTCAGCTTGTGCTGTTCCGGATAGTCCCACACGCTCACCCCGACGCCCTCTCCCTTCAGCGCCCGCACCAGCTGATCGCGCGAAAATCCCGCTTTGGCTGAATCGAGGAAGAGCATGTTGGCGTGGTAGTAGACGCGCTTCTGGTCGGGGCGGCAGCGCGGCTCGCTCAGACCGGCGAGCTGGACCAGCCGCTCGTTCAGCTTCTTCACATTGCGCCGGACGATTTCGTTGCGTTCCTCAAGCCCGCGCAACTGCACGCGCGCGACCGCCGCGGCGAAGGGATGCATCCGGTACTTCTGCCCGAACCCCGTTCCCTCGTAAGCGCGCACGGGGCTGTCTTTCGGGAACTTCACCGGGTCCTCGTAGTGGCCGAACGCAGCGGCGCGCTCGAAGTACTCCCGCGTCTGGTACATTCCCATGCCGCCTTCCACCGTGGGAAGCACCTTCGACGCCTGGAAAGAATAAATGCCCATCACGCCCCAGGTGCCCATGGCTTTGCCCTGCATCCAGGCGCCGTGCGCATGCGCGGCATCCTCAAGCAGAATGAGCCCCTTTTCGCGGCACCAGGCGGCAATGTGATCCATCTCGCAGGGCAGACCCCAGCTGTGCATGGCCACGACGGCTTTCGTGCGCGGCGTCAGCTTTCTCTTCGCGTCCTCCAGATCGAAGCACGCCGTCTTCGGATCGATGTCGATGAAGATCGGCACCAGCCCGAAGAACCGCATCGCCAGGCATGTTGAAAAGAACGTATACGACGGCACCATGACCTCGCTGCCCGGAGGCAGATCCAGGGCGAAATACATGGACGTCAGCGCGCTGGAGCCGTTCATGTGCGCCTTGACGAACGGCGATTTCGTGTACTCTTTCCACTCGTTCTCGAACCTGGGCAGCGCGTCGTAATACGTGTTGGCTTCAATCAGCTCGTGCAGCGCCTGCCGCTCGGCGGGGCCGTAGCGGGGCCAGCGCGTCAGTTCCTTGATCTTTTCCGCAGGGTAGGTGACGGTTGCCGGTCCGCCCAGTGCACCGAGCCCGGCGCGCGGAAAGACGAGTCCGGCTGCGCCGGCAGCCGCGGCGCCTTTCAGCAGAAAGCCTCTGCGGCTTTCCGGATTCTGATTCGAAACTCCGCTCATGTCGCTTTCCTTTCCTTTCACGAAATCGCAGCCAGCTGCTGGATCGCATTCCGGATTTTCTCTTCGCTCCCGGGCATGACATTGGATGCGCCGGGCTCGTATCCGCCAAGTCTGTAGTCCTCGTCCCGGCACAGATACCCGGGGAAGATGTCTCCGTATCCGGCGGCGCAGGCGAAGCGGCCGGAGGCCGCGCGCTGCGCCTCTCTCTGAAAAGCGAGCAGCGGCTCGCCGGGCAGGCACAGCATCCAGGCCTGCCCGAGGCGCAGCGCGCACACGCCCAGCGTGCGGCTGCGTTGCGCAAACGCGAGTCCGATGGCTGCCCGGTAGGCCTCTGCATCCGTCATCGCCGGCGTGATGGGCCGCGCATCCCGGCGCGCTTCCAGGCGCAGCGGAAGCGTCTGCCAGGCCAGGTCCGGCGCGTCCTCGAAGGCCGCCCTGGCGATGGCGCGCCGCATTCCGTCGGCGAGCCTCGCGGCGAGTTCGCGGCGCTGGTCCTCGCGGCCCTGATTGTACTTGCCCACGGTGACGTCGCCGGCGCAGCCGGTGAAATAGAGGACGGGGCAGCCTGCCTCTTTCTGCACGGCTTCGCGCGCCGCGCCGACGAAATCGGATGACACGCGCCCGTCGCAACAGAAGGTCTGCGGGTGCGTGGCGTAGAACATCAGACAGGCGATGGGACCGCCCGCGCCTTCCAGCGTGATGCAGCGCAATTCGGGATCGATGCCGCCTTCGGGAAGATCCGCCAGCTCGGGCGTCCGGACGGTGCTGCTGAAGCGGGTGACGATTCTGCCCTCGACGAGCAGGCGGCGCGCGCTGGCCACTCTATCGACGCGGGCCGCGCTCACGCCCACCCGCTCTACTGGTTTCATGTTGTCCATCGCGGAGGCTGCGGCCCAGGCGATCTTCTCCGCAAGCACCCCGAGATAGCGCGCGGACATCCGCAACGCCTGCGGGCGGGACTTCAGCAAGAGCGGATAGGCGTCTTCCACGATGTAAGGGGCGGCATGCTGATGCACCGTGTGAACCCAGACGTTGCGGCGGGAAGTAGCTGTGGCGTGGGCGAGCGCCGAGCAGATGCGGTCGAACGTGAAGCCTCCAATGCCGCACCAGTCGAGGGCCGCCAGCACGATCCGCCTGCCTTCTGTTTCGAGGACGATCCCCTTGCACAGGAGCGGATCGAGGACTTCTCTGACAGGTTCGACCCAGATGTTCGGCTGCCCCGCCGGAGGGGTGGCGTCGCTGATGAACGCAGCAGCCCGCACGCGTCCCTGGCGGCGCAGGAGCGCCATGGACGCCAGTCCGAAGCAGGCGCGGCGCGTCACCGCACTGCCGTGTAGCCGCATCATCCCGTGCAGTCCGTTTTGGAACGAGTATATCGGCGCACTCTCCCGATGTCACGCCGTGCGGACAGGTACACTGAAGGGGGAGGAACCACTCAGCCTCGGGGGAAAGAGAGGGACTTCGATCATGCAAAAGACTCTTTGGATTCTGATCACGGCTGCGGCGCTTGTGGTTGTTCCTGCCTGCAAGAAGGAGCCTGCGGCCGATGTGCAGGCGCAGCAACAGGTCGATGAAGCCATGAAGCGGCTGGAAGAGGCCGAGCGCCAGGCCGCGGAAGCGCGCCGTCAGCTCGAAGAAGCCCAGCAGCGGGCGGCGCAGGCCGAGCAGCAGAGGCAGCTCGACGAGGCGCGGAGGAAGCTGGAGCAGGCGCAGAAACAGGCAGCCGATGCTCGCAGGCAGCTGGAACAGGCCCGGCAGAAGGCGGCGCAGACTTCTCCCGCCGGGGCCGCGCCGGCAGAAGGCGCGCAGTCAGCCGCGCAGCCGGCTACGGGCTCGCCCTCGCCTGCGACGACGAGCGTGGCGCCGGCGCCTCCGGCTCCGAAACCGGTTACGGCGCCAGCCGGCACGCAGATCGTGATCCGGACCAACACGACTCTGTCGACGAAGGATCTGAAGAACGGCGACACCTTCACGGCTACGCTGCAGCAGCCTCTGGTCGTGGATGGCGTGACCATCGCGCCGCGAGGCGCGGTGGTGGAAGGCGTCGTGGTCGAGAGCGATCCGGGCGGGCGGGTGAAAGGCGTGGCGCAGCTGAGCATCGCCCTGCGGTCGCTGCAGACGGTCGAGGGCAAGGTGGATATCCAGACGGGTTCTTACGCGGTGGAGGCCAAAAGCAGCGTGAAGAAGGACGTCACGCGCGGCGCCATCATGACCGGCGTGGGCGCGGCCGTGGGCGCCATCGCCGGTGGCGGCAGGGGCGCGGCTGTCGGCGCAGGAGTCGGGGCTGGCGCAGGAACCGCCACGGCGATGGCGACGCGCGGCGAGCCTGCGACGATCCCGGCGGAGAGCGTTCTGACGTTCCAGCTCAAGACGCCGGTCACCGTGACCGTGCACTAGCCTCGTGCAGACGGATGGGTGATCCGCCGCCTCAGCCAAGGTGGCGGATCACCGCGTCCGTGAACTCTTCCGTCGAGGCGCTTCCGCCGACGTCGCGGGTGAGGTGCGAGGCTTCGGCGTAAGTTGCCATGATCGCCTTCTGGAGGCGGTCCGCGGCGGCGCTTTCGCCCAGATGGCGCAGCATCAGGATCGCGGACGACATCAGGGCGGTGGGATTGGCGATCCCATGCCCGGCAATGTCAGGCGCGGAACCGTGAACTGCCTCGAAGACGGCGCACTTCTCGCCCATGTTCGCGCCGGGCACCACGCCCAGTCCGCCCACAAGCCCCGCGGCGAGATCGGACACAATGTCGCCGTAAAGGTTCGGCAGCAGCAGAATGTCGAACGTCTCGGGACGCATGACCAGCTGCATGGCTGCGTTGTCGACAATCAGCTCGTTGTAGGCGATGTCCGGGTAATCGGTGGCCACTTCGCGGCAGCAGCGGATGAACAGGCCGTCGCTCAGCTTCATGATGTTGGCCTTGTGCACGGCCGTCACTTTCTTCCGCTTGTTCTTCCGCGCGTAGGCGAAGGCGTAGTTTGCAATCCGCATGGACGCAAAGCGCGTGATGATCTTCAGGCTTTCCACGACGTCCTTCACGACTTCGTGTTCGAGACCGGAGTAGAGGTCCTCTGTGTTCTCGCGGAAGATCACCATGTCGATGTTGACGTCCTGGAAGCGGGTCTTCAGGCCAGGCAGCGTGAAGACCGGCCGCACGTTGGCGAACAGGTCCAGCGTCTTCCGGAGCGCTACGTTGACGCTCTTGAATCCGCCCGCCACGGGCGTCGTCACCGGGCCTTTCAGCCCGACGCCCGTGCGCTCGAGCGACTCCCGCACATGCGGCGGCAGGCTGGAGCCGGATTTCTCGATGATGTCCGCGCTCAGCTCGGCCGTCTCCCAGTCGATCTTCACGCCGGTTGCGTTGACAGCCCTGACCGTGGCTGCCGCCACCTCCGGCCCGATGCCGTCGCCCGGAATCAAAGTCACTTTGTGTGCCACGCCTTCATGGTAACAAGGGGTTCCGCGGTGGCAGAATGGGAAGTCATGGCCAGAATCCAGCGCGCTCTCCTGAGCGTCACTGACAAAACCGGACTGGTGGAATTCGCACGCGGCCTGTCATCTTTCGGCTGCGAACTGATCTCGACGGGAGGAACGGCCCGCCTGCTACGGGAAGCGGGTCTGACCGTCCGCGACGTCAGCGACTTGACCGGTTTCCCCGAAATCCTTGACGGCCGCGTGAAAACCATCCATCCGGCCGTCGCCGCCGGCGTGCTGGCCCGCCGCGATCTGGCCGAACACCGCGCCGCGCTGGCCGAGCACGGGATCGCCCCCATCGACATGGTGGTCGTCAACCTGTATGCGTTCGAGAAAGCCGCAGCCAAGCCCGGCGCCACCGTGGAAGAGCTGATCGAGAACATCGATATCGGCGGGCCGACCATGATCCGCGCCGCGGCCAAGAATTTTCAGGATGTGGCGGTGGTGACTTCCCCGGAAGACTACACGGCGCTGCTGGAAGAGATGCGCGCATCCGCCGGCTCGCTCAGCCTGCGCACTCACTGGAATCTGGCCCGGAAGGCGTTTGCGCTGACCGCCCGCTACGACGCCGCGATCACGGCGCGGCTGTCCTCAATCGAATGCACGGACGCAGGCTTCGCGGATCAGCCCTCCGGTCTGCCGGCCGCTCTGCAGGTCCTGCTGCCTCGGCGGCAGGAGCTGCGTTATGGCGAAAATCCGCATCAGAAGGCGGCTCTCTACGCGCAGGGTTCCGAGGGCATCGCCAATGGCACGCAGCTCCATGGCAAGGAGCTGAGCTTCAATAATCTGGTCGATCTCGACGCCGCGTGGCAGCTTGTGTGCGAGTTTGGGGCGCCCGCCGCCGTGATCATCAAGCATACGAATCCGTGCGGCTGCGCCGAGCAGGAATCGCTCGCAGAAGCGTACCGGAAGGCGTACGAGGCGGATCCGGTCTCCGCATTCGGCGGCGTGCTGGCATTCAACCGGGAAGTGGACGCCGAAACCGCGCACGAAGTGTCGAAGCTGTTCGTGGAGGCGATCGCCGCGCCTGCGTTTTCCGAGCAGGCGCTTGTCATTCTGCGGGCGAAGAAGAATCTGCGGCTGGTGGCGGTGAGGGGCGGCGTTCCGGACGAGCCGGTGTTGCGTTCCATCACCGGAGGCATTCTCGTGCAGACGCCGGATCTGCTAACGCTGGATCCGGCTTCATTGAAGGTAGTCACCGAGCGTGAGCCCACGCCGGATGAAATGGCCGCGCTCGAGTTCGCCTGGAAGGTGTGCAAGCACGTCAAGTCCAACGCGATCGTCTACGCGCGGCGGGGACAGCTTCTCAGCGCGGGCGCCGGACAGATGAGCCGGGTCTTCTCAGCCGAAATCGGCGCGAAGAAGTCGGTGCTTCCGCTGGAGGGCTGCGTGGCGGCTTCCGATGCGTTCTTCCCCTTCCCGGACGGGCTCGAGACCGTGGCATCGCACGGCGCGACGGCGGTGATTCAGCCGGGCGGATCGGTGAAGGATGAAGAAGTGATCGCCGCGGCGAACCGTCTGGGCGTAGCGATGGTCTTCACCGGCATCCGCCACTTCCGGCACTGAGATTTCAGGCAGATCCGATCAGGCGCACCTGGAGTCCGCGCACGCCAGAGGCCTTGCGTGCCATCTGGACATCGGCAGTGGCCAAAGTTGCCCCGGCGTCTCTCGCAAGGACAATGTACAGGCAATCGGCAAGCTTGTGATCCAGCCGGCAGGCCAGCCGCGCAGCATCCGTCAGAAGCGCGTGGTTGTCCACCAGATGAAATGCGTTGGAATCGATCAGATCCGCAAGCCAGTGCTTGACCAGCTTCTGGGCGTGGTCTGCAGGCATTTCTCCCCGCCTCGCCCGCGCAACGATGGCGGAAGCCACTTCCACTTCGATGAGGCGGGGTGCGAGCAGCGGCGAGTCGTCGTCCAGCAGTCCTTTTGCCTCTTCGTGGAACTCTTCCACCACGAACCACTTCACGGCGACACTGGCATCGACGACAACCATCAGTGGTCTTCCATTTCTTCCCGGATGGCGCGTATGATCGTCACGCTGCTGGGGAGTTCGCCGCACTTGCGCCGTGTCTCGGCGGCGAGCTTTTCGAGGCGCCTGAGGATTCTGCGTTTCTCGGTGACGTAGGATTCCTCAAGCAAGTCGCGCAGCCGCTGCTCCAGACTGATCCCATCCTGGCTGGCCCGGTTCTTATGCCACTCAACGAGCCAGTCGGGCAGGTTTCGAATCTTGACGTCAGCCATGCCTGAGCGCCTCCGCCCCCAGAATAGCCGATAGGCCGCATGGGGTCAAATCCCGGTTCATGGCGATGGGGGCATTCGAACTGCGGGCGTCCCGTTCCGCGAGGAACGCACTTGCAGGCTTTACTCAGCCCGGATGGGCCGGTTGGCCGTGGCGGCCCCGCCCTTGCCGTCCCGCACATAAACGAAGAGCCGGTAATGCCCGGGCTGCGCAGGAATCCGCACGGACGCCGTCCAACCGCGCGCCTCGACGATCGACCCCGTAATGGGCGGTGTCCCCGGTTCGCGGTCGCCGCCCGCGTTCGGGTGGTCCGCTACGTCCACGCGCAGGTCCCAGTCCACCCGCAGCGCGTCTCCATCCGGATCCCGCGCCGCCACCTTGCACTCGATCAGCGCGCCTGCCTTGACTGTCGGCGGCTGGAAGCGTCCTGCGGCCTGCAAAGCGAGGATTTCGGGCGCACGGTTCCTGGGCGCCCTGCCGGACCAGATTTCCTCCATCACATCCACTGCAGCCGTGCGGCTGCCGTCCGCCAGAAACATGTTGTACCAGGTATGTGTCTTTTCGTGGTGCTGTCCGTACCACAGAAAGACGTAAGAGCCCAGGCATTGCGGATTGTCCGCAACTGCCGAGAGGTAAGAAGCGCGGTAGTGAAGGGCTTTCTCCGTGCTGGTATCCTCCACGGGCATTCCCCAGGCCGAACGGATCACCTGCCAGTGGCCGCGCGGACCGAATTCCGTAATGAGGTAAGGCCTCTTCCATCCGCGCTCCCGAATCTCTTCCCGCAGGAAATGAATGCTGTGGTAGGCGTTCAGCCCGACGGCATCGAGCGACGGGCAGAGCTCGTCCAGATCGCGGAGAAACTCCCGCATTTCGCCGTCGCCCACAACCGTGATGACGGGATGCCGGCCATCCATCGATTTGACCATCCGTGCGGCTTTCTCGATCCACGCATAACTCTGCCGCGCCTGCTCGCGAGTTGAACCGATGTTCGGTTCGTTGCCGATCGTCCACAGCAGCAGGGCGGGATGGTCTTTGTATTGGAGCACGGTCTCGCGCAGCTGCTCTTCGAGCTTCGCCACCTGCCGCGGGTCGCTGTAGTCAAAGCCCAGGCGTGCTTTCCCCACGGGCAACCCGACGAAACCCGTCATGCCGCGCTGAGCCAACGCGTCCAGCATGCGCGGGCTGGTTCGCGCGGAATTGCCTCCTGCGCGTTTCAGTTCGTCCAGCAGACGTCCGGACTCTTCCCCGCCGATGACCACGGCGCCTTTGACGAAATAGGGCTTGCCGTCCCGCTCAAGGATCCAGCGGCCGCCGCGCTCGACAAGCCGGACCTGCGCGGCTGCAGCCACGCACAGAAGGAGGAGCCCGATGCTGCGCACGCCGTGATTCTACACCCCTGTTACAGGGCGCGCCCCAGCGCGTGCAGGCGGCGCCCCAGATACTCGACGAGCCGCTCGTGAGGATCGAAACCCACCACCTCGCGGGCATTGGCGACGAAGTTGGACAGCACGTTGAGGTCGTAGAAGACGGGCTCGCCCGTGCGGTGGTCGATGATATACTCGACGCCGCAGAGATCGATCCGTCCGAGACGCGCCGCATTCAGGGCGATTGTTTCCGCCTCCGGCAACGGCTCGCAGCGCGTGAATACGGGCTTCGACGCCGAGGCGCAGGCGTCCGCCGGGCACAGGTTGTAGCCTGCGCCGTCGCGCTGGACTTTCAGGCAGTAGAGAACCTGTCCGTCGAGGATCTCGATCCGGTAGCAGGCGCCGTCTCGGGAGGGGATGTGTTCCTGTACAAGCGCCACGTTGTCGCAGCCGAATTCGGCCTCGCCCGCCGCGGCTTCCAGCTGGGCGGGCGAATCGAACCTGCGCACGCCGGCGCCCGCGCCGCCGCAGTTGGGCTTGACCATGACAGGAAACGCCAGCCCGCGTGCTGCCTGCATCAGCTGCTTCGGACAGTTCGCCACGCCCGTCCGCGGCACCCTCGCCCCGGCGCGGCGGAACAGCTCCATCTGCCGCACCTTGCTGATCTCCAGTTCGTATGCCGGGGCGCCGTTGACCACCGCGACGCGGCGCGCTTCCAGAACCGCCAGCAGCTCCCTCACGGCGAACTGCGCATGGGCGTGGCCGCGCCATGTAGCCGAAGCGCTCATGCGGTTGAAAACAAGATCGGGCAGATCTGTTTCATCCAGGCCGAAGGCAAGCGAGTCCGCCCGCCACTGCTCGAACGGGATGCCCGCCCGCGCAAGCGCGTCAAACAGAGGGCGGAACCATTCGGGATGTTCGTACAGGATCGCCAGCCGCGCCACGTGCCGCTCAGCTCCAGTCCTCGGGTTTCTTTCCTTCGGGCAGCAGTTCGCCCTTGTCAATGTAGCGGATATGCGTGGCGTAGTGCGCCGCATGCGGGTCGTGCGTCACCATCACGATCGTTTTGCCGAACTCCTGGTTCAGCCGCCGCAGCAGCTCGAGCACTTCGTTGGCGCTGCGGGCGTCGAGGTTGCCCGTAGGCTCGTCGCACAGAAGGATGTCGGGGTCGGTGACGATGGCGCGCGCAATGGCCACGCGCTGCTCCTGCCCGCCCGAAAGCTGGCGAGGGTAGTGATCCATGCGGTCTCCCAGTCCGACGAGTTTCAGCGCCGTCGCCGCATGCTGGATGCGCTCGCCCTTCTTCAGGTGCGTAAGCTTCAGCGGCAGTTCGACGTTCTCCAGAGCCGTCAGCACGGGAATCAGGTTGAAGCTCTGGAACACGAAGCCGATGTGGCGGTTCCGCCATCTGGCCATCTCGCTGTCGGCCATCGTGGCGACGTTGGCGCCCAGCACTTCAATCTCGCCGGCGGTCGGCCTGTCCATGGCCGCGATCAGGTGCAGCAGCGTGGATTTGCCTGAACCCGAAGGCCCCATCAGGGCCATGTATTCGCCGCGGCGCACGTCGAGGTCGACGTCCTTCAGCGCCACGATGTGGAACGAGTCGCGGAGGAACTCCTTGGTCAAACGCCGGGCGCGGATCACCACGTCGCTGCTCATGGCTGCCTCACCTTCACTTTCATGCCGTTCTTGAGATCGGCCGGTGGATTGACGACCAGATCCTCGCCGCCGATCAGGCCATCCTCGACGCGCAGACCCATGGGCGTCAGCCCGCTGGTCCGGATCTGGCGTTCGACAATTTTCCCGTTGAGCACGATGTAGACGCGGTCGTTGCGGACGGCCGACGGCGGCACGAACACCACCGGCTTGCCCGGCGCTGCGGCTGCGGCGGGCTCGTCGGACAGGAACGCCACGGCTGCGTTCATTTCCGGACGCAGCCGTTCGTCAGGGTTCAGAACCTTCACTTTCACCTGCACGGCCGCCTTCTGCCGGTTCGCTTCGGGCGCGATCTCGTCGAGCACTCCTTCCCACTCAACGCCAGGCCAGGCATCCGCCGTGATGATTCCGCGCTGCCGCGGTTTCAGCCTGGCGAAATCGTTCTGCGAGATGTCCAGCTCGACGCGCAGGTCTTTGAGGTCGGCGAGCGTCACGACATATCCTTTGGCGCCGCGCTCGCCGACGAAGCTTGTCGTCACGAATTCACCCTTCTCGACGCCGCGCTCGAGAATCGTGCCGGTGACGGGCGCGCGGATCAGCGTGTTGGCGAGCTGCGTTTCGGCGAACGCGACGGCTCCGCGCGCCGCCTCGACCTGTCCGCGCATCGCCTCGATCGCTTCGCGGCGGGGCCCGATGCGCACGAGTTCGTAGTTTTTCTCGAGATTGCGGACCCGCGCCACAGCCGCGTCATAGCGCGCCTGCGCGTCGTCGAGCGCGGATTTCGACATCACTTTCTCGGCGGCCAGCTGGCGGATCCTTTCCAGCTGCACGCGCGCGTTTTCCAGATCCGCCTTCGCCTGTTCGACCTGCGCCCGTGCGGCCTCGATCTCTTCCGGGCGCGAACCGCGCTCCAGTTCTTCGAGCTTCGCCTGCAGCGCCGCCAGCTGTCCGCGCGCCTGCTGCAGCTGGGCCCGGTATTCGTCATCCTCCAGGCGGACGATGACCTGGCCAGCCTGCACCTTGTCGCCCTTCTCGACGCCGATCCAGGCGACTTTCCCCACGACTTTCGAGGCCACCTGGATCTTGTGCGCCGCAACGATGTAGCCGGTCGCGTTCAGCACCACTGCGCCTGCGCCCGCGCCGCCGGAGCGCTGCGCCTGGACGCGGACCGTGGTCACTTCGGGCGCAGCCGCGAGGTAGCTGTAGCCTGCCCAGCCGGCTCCGAGCAACACAAGAAGCAGAACGGCAGCCGCGATCCACTTCCACGCGCTGCCAGACCCGCTTTGCGGCGCTGCGCTCCGATCGATCCTCAAGCTGCGCAGGTCCTCAGCCACTCTTTCATCCCTCCCTCAGGGCGGTCAATATCTCTTTGCGGGCGGCCTGAAACGCCGGCAGCAGCCCGCCGGCGGCGCCCATGGCCAGGGCGAACAGGAATGCAGACAGCATCGTCGCCGGAGTGATCTTCAGTTGAAAGGCGATTTCCGAAAACGTCGTAAAACTGCCGATGCCGGTCGTGAGGCCGTTGACCGGCAGCACGAGCAGAATGCCCGCAATGCCGCCGAGCGCAGCCAGCATCAGGGATTCGATGAGGAAGCTGACGAGAATCGCCGCGCGCGAGAAACCCAGCACGCGCAGAGTGCCGATCTCTTTCGACCGCCGCGCCACGGCGGCATACATCGTGTTCATCGCTCCGAAGCACGACCCCACCGCCATGATCAGCGCCACGACGGTGCCCAGATACCGGATCAGATCCCCGCTGGAAGTCTGCTGCGCATAGTATTCTTTCTCCGCGCGCGCCTGCACGTTGAGCCGCGTGTCGGCTTCCAGATCGTTGATCAGCGCCTGGTGCGCCACCGCGTCCGTGGCGCGCAGCAACGCCGAACTGAGCACGCTCTCCCGGCCGAAATCCGCCGCCACCTGATTCAGGTCGACCAGGATTTCGGAGTTGCGCGCCATCTGATCGCTGTTGTAGACGCCCACCACGTCCCACTCGCCGCGCCCGAAGCGGATTTTCTTGCCGGGGCGCGCCTCGGGGTAGCGCCTGGCGATGGAGCTGCCGACGGTCGCCTCGCGCCGGCCGGGAGTGAACCAGCGGCCTTCCACCAGCCGCGCATCTTCGCGGATCTCCAGCCCGATCGGCGTGACTCCACGGACATTGACGTTGGCGCCTTCCGGGTATTCCACGCTGACCAGGTTGATCACGGTGACCACTTCCAGCGACGCCAGCGGCTCGCCCGCCGCGTTGCGGGCGATGCCGGGTTTGAACTTGAGATCCTCGAAGACGCGGCGTTCGAAGTTGGAGGCCAGTTCCGACTCCGAGCCCTTGCGGGTGACGAGGATGTTCAGCGGGTGGCCCGACGCTTCCAGCGCCAGCCGCAGTCCATCCACGAGGGCGAAAGAAGCCGCAAGAACGGCCACCGTGAGGCCGATGCCGAGAGCGGTCATCGCCGTCGTGGTGCGGCGCACGGCCAGATTGCGCAGATTGTACGAGACGGGCAGAATCATGCGGGCGCGCTCCTTCAGTCGGTAAAACGCAATGCGTCGACAATGTTCTGGCGCGCCGCGGAGACCGCAGGCACGATCGAGCTTGCGACGCCGACCGCCAGGCTGACGCCCATCAGGGCGGCGAAGACCGGCGCTTCGATCGTGAGCGTTTTCGACTGTTGCACGATCGCGGGTCCCTGCCGGATCACCCAGCACAGCCCCTCGGCCACGAAGACGCCGAGCAGCCCGCCGATCAGGGAGATCATCGCGCTTTCGCCCACGATCAGACCGACGATGGCAGGCTTGCCGAATCCCAGCGTGCGCAGCACGCCGACCTCGCGCACACGCTCCCGCACGCTCATCGCCATGGTGTTGGCCGTGATCAGCAGCACCGTGAACGTCACGGCGAAGCAGATGCTCATCAGAATCACTTTCACGTTGCCGAGAAAGGAGAGGAACGAAAGGCCGAACGTGTACTCGCTCTCGGTCTTCGTGGGCGCCTCCGAGTTGGCGAACATCTCGTCGATCGCGCGGCTGACCGCGGCGACATCCTGCTCGGAGCGCACCAGAAGAGTGTAGCCGCCTGCCATCAGGCGCGGCGAGTTGCGCAGCATGTTCTCCATGTATTTCCAGTTGAACCAGAGCGTTTCATCGTCGAAGTCGGTCGATGTGTAAATGCCGCGCACCGTCAGATCCAGATCGAACGGGAAAATGTCGCCCCGGATGAGAATCCTGTCGCCCACCTTGAAGCCATGCCGCTCGGCCAGAACCTTGTTCACGATGCATCCGGCGGGATCGCGCATGAAGGCCTGCTTTTCCTCATCGGAGATGACGTAGTCCTGATAGACGCGGAACAGACGGTCGGCGTCTGCGGCCATGCGGGCGAAGAAGTTCCGCTGGTCGCGCGCGTCCTTGTACACCCCGCCGAACCACGACCACAGCATCACTTCCTCCACCCCCGGCACCTGCGCGATCTTCTCGCGGTAGTAAAGCGGCAGCGGAAAGACGATCGACACCTTGTGCCGAACCACGACGCGCCGCGCCTGCGCCTTGGCCGGCTGCCCGCCGATGAACAGCGCATAGTACAGCGCCATCATGACGCCAAGCAGGCACAGGGAGATCGCCAGGCTGGAGACCGTCAGCACGGTGCGCCGCCGGTTGCGCAAAGCGTTCTTCACGATCAGCGGCAGGTATTTCATGGGACACTTACATTCTAGGCGCAGTCAGAACGCGGCAACCGGCTGCAGTGAGGAAACTTTTGTAACAATGCCGGTCCGGCAGGACGACGAATTCTGGATGAGGCGCGCCCTGGAGCTGGCGCGCGAGGGCGAGAGCGGGGACGAAGTGCCTGTGGGCGCTGTAGTGGTTCTCGACGGCGAGCCGATCGGCGAGGGTTTCAACCGCCCCATTTCTTCCTGCGACCCCACAGCGCACGCGGAGATCGTTGCCCTGCGCACTGCCGCCGCCCGTACAGGCAACTACCGGCTGAACGGCGCGACGTTGTATGTCACGCTTGAGCCCTGCGTGATGTGCGCCGGGGCGATCGTGCACGCCCGCATCGCCCGGCTCGTCTTCGGCGCGCGCGACATCCGGTTCGGCGGCGTGCGCTCCAAGTTCCGCCTGGCGGACTCCGAGCTGCTCAATCACCGGGTGGAGACCACGGAGGGCGTGCTGGGCCACGAGTGCGCCGCCCTGCTGGAGGAGTTTTTCCGGCGGCGCCGGTGAGGCGGTTTCCGCACCTTTCTGCGGTTCCGCTCATCCAATGGCAGGAGGGCTGCATCGCGGCAGCCCCGAGCCGGGCAAGGAAGGTCCGGCTGTTATAATGAGAGCAATTCCCCGATCATGCAAACACCACATTCTGCTGGGAAAAAAGTTCTTCTGCTGCGCCCCCGGGGCTTCTGCGCCGGCGTCGTGCGCGCCATCGACATTGTGAAGATCGCCCTCGATCTGTACGGCGCGCCGATTTACGTGCGCAAGGAGATCGTGCACAACCGGCATGTCGTGGACGAGCTGCGCTCGATGGGCGCCATTTTCGTCAACGAGCTGAACGAGGTGCCAGAAGGCGCGAGGGTGATTTTCAGCGCGCATGGCGTCTCACCGGCGGTGCGGCAGATGGCTCGCGACCGCGGGCTCTCCGTCATCGACGCCACCTGCCCGCTGGTGACGAAGGTGCATCTGGAGGCCGTGCGCTTCGCACAGCGGGGATACACGATCCTGCTCATAGGCCACAAGGACCACGAGGAGATCGAGGGCACATTCGGCGAGGCTCCCTCGAGCACCATCATCATTGAATCGGAAGAAGACGCGGAGCGCGTGTCGCCGCCCGATCCGGAAAAGGTCTGTTACCTCACGCAGACCACCCTGAGCCTGGACGAAACCCGCAGCATCATTGAGATTCTGGAGCGGCGTTTTCCGAAGATCGCCGGGCCGAAATCGCAGGACATCTGCTACGCCACGCAGAACCGTCAGACCGCGGTGAAAGCCGTCGCGCCCCTGTGCGAACTGCTGCTCGTCGTGGGCAGCCAGAACAGCTCGAACTCGAAGCGGCTCGTTGAAGTCTGCCAGCGCGCCGGAGTGCCCAGCTATCTGATCGACGACCGGCGCTTCCTGCGCGACGAGTGGCTCGAGGGCGTCCGGACGGTCTCCGTGACAGCCGGCGCGTCCGCTCCGGAGCATCTGGTGCAGGAACTGATCGACGCTCTCCGCGAGAAGGGCTTCGCGTCCGTCGAGGAAGTCGACATCGTCGAAGAGGACGTCCGCTTCAGCCTTCCTCCTGAAGTGCAGGTGCCCATCGCCCGGCTCGCCGGCTCAGCGTCGCCGGCGCCCGCAAGCGCATGAGCGCCGCGCCATCCACAGGCGATTCTGAACAAGCGCTGCAGCAGGCGTCGGCGCGGGCGGGATCGTATCTGGCCTCGCTCCAGAGCGACGAAGGACTCTGGCCGAACCTGCTGACGGGCGGTCCTTACCTGGACGTGCTGTACGCTCTGGGCGCGTGGTTCCTCGGGCGGAAGGATCACCCGTTGCAGCCGCCGCACGGGGAGGCGTGGGCGCGCCGGATTCTGAGCTCCCAGAACGCCGACGGCGGTTTTCCGCTGTGGCGCGGAGGGCTCTCGGATCCCCGCTACGGCATCGAAACCTATCTGGCGTTGCGTCTGGCGGGACTTTCCGCCTCCGAGCCCGGCATGCGCGCTCTGGCCCGGAACATCGCGGAAGCGGGGGGGCTGGAAAGGGCGGGTGAAATCACGTGGACAAGGCTGTTCTGGGCGGGCGCCGCGAATGGCCGGCGCCACGAGGCAGGGGCGCCGGAGCATTACTTCTTCATCGAATACGGCAACTGGCCTGCCATCACGCGGCAGGAGCTGGTCTGCCTGGCTTCGTTGAGCATCGCGGCTTACCTGCGGGGCGCTCAGGAGCCTCCGTCCGCCGCCGCTGCGCCCCAGCTGGAAGAGGAATTGCCTCCCGCGCAGAAGCCCCAGGCGAGTTTCGAACTGCGGAGCGTGACGGCGCGGCTGATCGGCCAGTGGGCGCGCATGGCACCGCGTCTGCTGCGCGATCCGATCGTGTTTCGGACCTACGACGCAATGGTCGCGGAGGCTCTGCGCTGGCCGGTCCTGCCTGTCGCCCTGCATGCCGCGTTGGCCGTGCGCGCAGCCGGCGGCCGGGGCTCGGAAGCGCTCGAACAGTTCGAGCGGGTCGTTTCGATGCTCGGGCCGGAGAACCCCGCAGGGCCTGCGCGGCCCTGCGATTGCGGCATTCGCGCAGCGGCGCTGGCCGCGCTGGCGCTGGCGGGCCTGGACGCGGATGACAGCCTGAAGACGGCCGTCAAAGCTCTGGGAGAACGCTTCCGCACTGTCGCTCGCGCAAATGGCAACGGAGGTCTCCGCGCCGGCTGGGCGCCCGGAGACCTGCACTCCGAACCGGACGCAGAAACCACAGCGCTGGTCCTGCTCGCGTTATTCCGGACAGGTGCGGCCGCGGCGCACGAATCCGCCGTTCATGCGGCCCTGGAGTCCCTGGCCGCGGCGCAGGGCAAAGACGGCGGCTGGAGCGACGGCCTGAATGGCGCCTCGGCTCCTGACGTGACGGGAGCTGTTGTCGAGGCTCTCGTCGCCAGCGGACAATCGCCATCCTCGGAGCGCATCCGGCGTGCGGCACAGTTTCTGGAGCAGTCCCAGCACGCGGAGGCCTGGTGGCAAGGTTCGCGGGGCATCTGCCGCCTGTACGGAACCGCCATGGCCCTGCGTGGACTGCGCGCCGCCGGTGTGGACGAGCGCGAAGCCAGCGTGCTGCGCGCAGGCGAGTGGCTCCGCTCGATTCAGAATGCGGATGGCGGATGGGGCGAAGATCCGGCCTCGCACGGCTCGGGCGAGTTTCGGCCGGCCGCCAGCGCGCCTGCGCACACAGCCTGGGCGCTGCTCGGGTTGATCGCGGGCGGCGACGACTCGAGCGAGAGCGTGCGGCGCGGCTTCGCGTGGCTGGCGCAGCGGCAGAGCGCGGATGGCAGTTGGGATCCCGCCGCCCCATCGATGCCCGGGGTCGCCTATGCTCCCTATGTGACGGATCCGCTCGGCTCTGTCGTCTGGCCCCTGCTGGCGATTCGCGAGCGGCTCGGCAGTGCAGCATCCTCATGACCGGCATTCAGAAATTTCCGGAAGGAGCAGACACTTGAAGCCCGCTCTGGTCACAGGCGCATCCGGATTCCTCGGCTGGCATGTCGCGCAGGCCCTGCTGCGCCGCGGCATTCCCGTGCGCGCACTGGTGCGGCGGCCGGAATCCGTGAGGGACCTGGACGCCGAGCTTTTCGCCGGCGATCTGCGGGATGCCGGATCCGTGCGGCGCGCGGCGGAAGGCTGCAGTCTGATTTTCCACGTCGCCGCCGACTACCGCCTGTGGGTGCGCCGCCCGCGCGAGATGTATGAATCGAATGTCGGCGGAACGCGCAACATCCTCGAGGCCGCCCGGCGGGCGCGCGTGGAGCGCGTCGTCTACACGAGCACGGTCGGCTGCATCGGATTCGTCAAAGACGGCCTCGGCGACGAGTCGACGCCGGTCTCTTTCGCCGACATGACCGGCCACTACAAGAAATCCAAGTGGCTGGCCGAGCAGGAGGCTCTGGAGGCGGCGCGCTCGGGCCTGCCGGTGGTGATCGTCAATCCCACCGCGCCCGTGGGCGCGCACGACGTCAAGCCCACGCCCACGGGACAGACGATTCTCGATTTTCTGCGCGGCCGCATGCCGGCCTATGTGGATACGGGGCTGAACATCGTCGATGCCGCCGACGCCGCCGAAGGCCACTGGCTGGCCTGCCAACGCGGGCGGCCCGGCGAGCGGTATATTCTCGGAAGCGAGAACCTGACGCTGAAACAAATCTTTGATCTTTTGTCGTCTATCAGCGGCCGTCCCGCGCCGCAGGTCCGGCTGCCGTGGGTCCTCGCTTATGCCGCCGCCGCGGTGGACACGCTGCGCGCGGAGATCACCGGCTCGCCGCCCCGCGCCCCGCTCGACGCGGTCCGCATGGCCCGCAAGAAAATGTGGGTCACGCACGCGAAGGCGGAGCGCGAGCTGGGTTTCCACCCGGCGCCTGCGGAAACGGCCCTGCGTCATGCCGTGGAATGGTTTCAGGCCCATGGGTACTGCTGAAGCGCCGCCTGTCATTGCTGTCGCTGCCGAGCCCCTGGAATTCGCAGGGCTGCTGCGGCACGCCCGCTCCGTTCGTCCTCTGCGATGGCCTCTTCAGTACGCTCGGGAGGCCCGGATCGACAGCCGCCGATGGGTGCTGGCGGCGCACGGTCCCGGTCCCCGTCTTGCGCGCGCGGCCGCCGAGACGGCGCTGGACGGCTGTGGCGGCCGCGCCTTCGTGCTCAGCACCGGCTTCTGCGGGGCGCTGGATCCCGCGCTGCGAACGGGCGAAATCTTCGCCGCACGGGAAGTGATCGATGCGGCCGGCGGAGGCAGTTTCCCCGCCTTGCCGCCGCAGTCTTCGCAGTCCTTTCGCCTCGGCCGGCTGTGGTCGCAGGACCGGGTTGCCGTTTCTGCCGAGGAGAAAGCCTCGCTGCGAGAACGGGGCGCCGATGCAGTGGACATGGAAGCGGCAGCCGTGGCGGCCGAGGCCGCCCGCCGCAACGCCCCTTTTTACTGCCTGCGGGTCATCTCGGACGAGGCTGGCGAGCCGTTGCCGCTCGACTTCAATGCGTGCCGCGGTCCGGACGGCCGATTCTCAAAAACCCGGACCACTTTCGCCGCTCTGGTGCATCCTAGTAATTTGATACCGCTTGTGCGGTTCGGCCTCGCCTGCCGCCGCGCCGCCCTGCGTCTAGGAGACTTCCTTGCCTCTTGCAGCTTCTGAGATTGGCCAGGAAATGATGGCCGCCGTGTATACGGGCAACGGCCGCATTCAGGTGCAAAGCGTGCCCGTGCCGGAGATCGGCCCGGGCGAGATCCTCGTCCGCGTGGAGGCCTGCGGCATCTGCCACACGGACCTGAAAAAGGTCACGTACGACCTGCTGCCTCCGCCCCGCATTTACGGCCATGAAACCGCCGGCGTCGTCGTGCGGGTGGGCGAGGGAGTGACGAAGTTCCAGCCCGGCGACCGGGTGGTGGCCTTCCACCACATTCCCTGCCGGAATTGTTTTTACTGTGCCCGGAAGCTTTACGCCCAGTGCGAGACCTACAAGAAGGTGGGCATCACGGCGGGCTTCGAGCCCGCCGGCGGCGGCTTCGGCCAGTACGTGCGGGTGATGGACTGGATTGTCCGCGAAGGCGTCGAAAAGATTCCCGATGGCGTGCCCTTTGAAGTGGCGAGCCTCGTCGAACCGGTCAACACCGTGCTGAAGGCCGTCGTGGAGGCCGATCCGCGCCCCGATGATGTCGTGCTGGTGCAGGGCCAGGGGCCCATCGGCCTGATGTTCACGATGCTTCTGCGCCGCACGGGCTGCACGATTCTGGCCACAGATACGATTCCGCGCCGGCTGGAACTGGCCCGCCGTTTCGGGGCGGCGGAGGCCTGGAATCCGCTCGAAACCGACGTGCCCGCCCGTTGCCGGGCTTTGACGGGCGGCCGCGGTGTCGACCAGGTCTTCGTGGCCGCTTCAGCCCCAGGAATCGTCGAGCAGGCTGTCGCTGCCTCCCGCCCAGGTAGTAGAATATTGTTTTTCGCCCAGACGTCCGAAACCGAAAGGATCGAATTGTCCGGCGCCGACATCTGCAAGTACGAGAGGACCTTGTTCGGTGTCTACAGCGCCTCTATCGATCTTCAGGCCGAATCGGCGCGTCTGGTCATGAGCGGGGAACTGCCCGTGCAAGACCTGATCTCGCACCGCCTGCCCTTGACCGCCATTCGGGACGGCATCGACCGGGCGATGCGTCCCGACGGACAATCCCTGAAGATCATTGTTCAGCCACAGAGGTTGAGTTGATTCTATGAAACGCATGAAGGCTGCCGTGCTCTACGGGCGCGAGGAAGTGCGCGTGGAGGAGGTGGCCGTTCCGGCAATCGAGAAGGGCGATGTGCTCGTCCGCGTCCGCGCCGCGCTCACTTGCGGCACGGATGTCAAGGTGTTCCGCAGGGGCTACCACGCCAAAATGATCGTGCCCCCTGCGCTGTTCGGTCATGAACTCGCAGGCGACATCGTCAAGGTTGGTTCGCACGTGGAGAGCTTCCGCGTCGGCCAGCGCATTGTCGCCGCCAATTCCGCACCCTGCCTGAACTGCTTCTACTGCCGCAAAGGGCTTGAGAACCTCTGCGAGGATCTCCTGTTCAACAACGGCGCTTACGCTGAGTACATCCGGATTCCCGCGCGCATCGTCCAGCGCAACATGTACGAGATCCCGCCGCATCTGAGCTATCAGGATGCAGCGCTGATCGAGCCGCTCGCCTGCGTGCTGAAAGGTCTCGAAGAGACCAACGTCCGGCCGGGCGACAACGTCGTTGTGATCGGCCAGGGGCCCATCGGCCTGATGTTTGTGCGCCTCGCCAAGGTGTATGGCGCGCGCGTCATTGCCTTGGGCCGACGCCAGTCCCAGCTCGACCGCGCCATGCGCATGGGCGCCCACGACGCCCTGATCAATACGGATCCCGACACCGTAGTCCGCGAGGTCAAGAACCTCACCGGCGGCTACGGCGCCGACGCCGTCATCGAAGCCGTCGGCAATCCCGATACCTGGGAGCTGGCGGTGAAGCTTCTCCGCCGCGGAGGCACGGCCCAGTTCTTCGGCGGCTGCCCCTCGGACACGCGCATCACCCTGGAGACGCAACTGCTGCACTACTCGGAAATCAAGTGCGTCGCCAGCTTCCACCACACGCCTGCCTATATCCGCAAAGCGCTTGACGTGGTCAGCCGCGGCGACATCACCGCACGCGATTTCGTCAACCGCGAGGAGCCGCTGACCAACCTTCTCGATGTGCTGCGCCACCTGATGAGCCACAACGGCCATATGAAGACGGCCATCATTCCTTGAACCTTCCAGGGAGCGTTGGCGTGGAACTGCTCCAGCCCATCCCGTTCCTTCGCTCCCCGGAAGCTTCCGGCCGGCAGTGGTCTCTGACGGACTCTCTGCAGTACACGCGCTGGCTGGCCACTCACCACTACGAGAACTTCCACGTGGTCTCCCTGCTGCTGCCGAAGCGGTTGCATCAGGATTTTTTTAACGTCTACGCCTTCTGCCGCTGGGCTGACGACCTCGGCGATGAAACCGGCGACCCGGAGGAAAGCCTTCGGCTGCTCGAGTGGTGGCGCGGCGAACTGCGCGCCCTTTACGCCGGCGATCCTCCCTCCCATCCCGTGTTCGTCGCGCTGGCGGAGACCATCCGCCGCCACGACCTCCCCATCGAACCGTTCGACGACCTGATCGAAGCGTTCATCCAGGATCAGACCATCACGCGCTACCGCGACTGGGATCACGTTCTCGATTACTGCCGCCGTTCGGCCAATCCCGTGGGACGTCTGGTGCTGATGCTGTGCGGCTATCGCGATGAAGCACGTTTCCGGCTGTCCGATGCCACCTGCAGCGCCCTGCAGCTTGCCAATTTCTGGCAGGACGTGGCGGTGGATCTTGAGAAAGACCGGATCTATCTGCCCTGTCACCTGCTGGACCGGCACGGCTGCTGCGAGGAAGATCTCTTCGCGCGCCGCTGCACGCCGGCTTTCCGCCGCGTCATGCGCGACGCGGTCGATTACGCGCAGGCGCTGTTCGAACAGGGGCTGCCGCTGTCGGGCATGGTGGACCGCCGCCTCGCGCTCGATATCGACCTGTTCAGCCGCGGCGGCATGAAGGTGCTCGACAAGATCCGCGCACAGAACTACGACGTGCTCAGCAGCCGTCCTGCCATCTCGAAATCCGAACGCGCGATGCTCTTCCTGCGCAGCCTCGCGCGCCTGGCTTTCCGGCGCGCCGCATGAATCCGCTCGACGCCTCCTACCGCCACTGCGAATCGGTTGCCCGACGCCGCGCGCGGAACTTCTACTATTCGTTTCTCGCTTTGCCCGCGCCCAAACGCCGCGCCATGTGCGCCCTGTACGCCTTCATGCGCGAGTGCGACGACCTGAGCGATGGCGACCGCGCCAGCATGGAGGGGCTGCGCCTGTGGCGCGCCCATCTGGATGCCGCCCTGCAGGGAAGCGTCCCGCCGCACCCGGTCTGGCCAGCCTTTCTCGACACCGTTTCGCGCTACCGCATTCCTGCCGATTGCCTCTACGGCATGATCGAAGGCGTCTCCTCCGATCTCAAGCCGCGCTCCTTTGAAACGTTCGACGACCTCTACCGCTACTGCTACCTCGTCGCCTCGGTCGTCGGCATCGCCACGATCCACGTGTTCGGTTTCTCCGATTCCCGCGCGCCCCAGCTTGCCGAGCGCTGCGGCATCGCTTTCCAGCTCACCAACATCCTGCGCGATGTCCGGGAGGACGCGCTCAACGGCCGCGTCTATCTGCCGCGGGAAGACATGGTGCGTTTTTCCGTGACAGCGGAGATGCTTGCCGCGTCTTCCGTCAGCCCGGAACTGCGCAACCTTCTCGCCTTTGAAGCGGGACGCGCGCGTGGCTATTACGAAGAGGCGCAGCCGCTGATCGGGATGGTTGAGCCCGACAGCCGCCACGCTCTCTGGGCTCTGATCGAGATCTACCGCCGCCTTCTGGAACGCATCGAACAGCGCGATTACGACGTTCTGACAGACCGGGTCCGTCTGTCCGCCCTCGAAAAAACCTCCATCGCTCTCCGCGCCGTTCTCCGCCGCCGTACGCTCTGAGCGCGGCTATGGTTTCCGTCCGCGCGCGTATTTTCCGAATCCGAACGGCGTGCCTTTGTAAGGCTCCACAGGCTCCACGTCGAAGTTCGCCCGGATCCGGCTCTCCTGCCCCAGAGCCCAGTAGACGGCGTTGACCAGCAGCCGCCGCAGTCCCGCATTTTCAAAGTCCTGAGCCGAGCCCATCGTCAGCGTAAAAACGCGTCCGCCTTGATATGTTCTGGTCCATGCTACTGGCATCATCGGGTTGTTTGCCGCGCCGGCGGCGGGCGGCGCGTCCGGTGTCATTCCATCGGTCACTTCGCCGAGAAGCAGCGTCCGGCATCCCTCCGGCAGCGGCAGCCGCACGGCGTAGACATCGGTCGGACCCCAGATTTCGCCGTCGCGGAGCCCGCGCAGGATCGGATGCCCTTCCGCGCCGGGAGCGATGCGCGCCCGCGTGCCCTGTTCGCCGTGCTTCCCATGATGCCGGATCCACGTCTCGCCCAGCACCTGCCGCCCGAATCCGCCATCCCATTCTTTGCTGTTCCAGCTCCACCGCGCATACGTGGGGCTCGAGCGCAGCTGGAAGGCGTGCGTCGCCGTGCGGATGCCGATCACCGGTTTGCCCGCCTCCAAGTACTCCACGATGTGACGCATCTGCCCGTCCGGCAGATCGCGGAAGCGCGTGAAGATCACCATCAGATCCGCCGTGCGCAGCGCCTCCAGCCCCGGAATGTTGCGCTGGTTCTCCGGGTCAATCTCGCCCGTTTCCGGATTGATCGCGTGAAGGACGGTGCATCGGAAGCCGTGCTTCGCCTGAAGAATCCGTGCCAGCATCGGCAGCGCTTCTTCAGAGCGGTATTCTTCGTCCCCGGCGATCAAGACAATGTGCGGGTTCCGCGCCTCCTGTTGCGCGTACGCGGCCAGCGCCAGAAAGAAAACGGCGGTTCTCCACATGACCTTTCCTGCTTATCACACTGGCCGGCCCGCTTCGCGTAGCATGATTGGAGGGAGTTCAGCCATGCCTGTCTTCCGTTTCATCCTGAATGGCGAGCCGCGCCAGGTCGACACGTTCGACGCCCGCCCGCTGCTCGAAGTCCTGCGCGAGGATCTGCAGCTCACGGGCGCCAAATACGGCTGCGGCGAAGGCCAGTGCCGCGCCTGCACCGTCCTCATTGACGGCGCGCCCGTTTTGTCCTGCATCACGCCCGTCCGCGCCGCCGCCGGAAGGCGCATCACCACCATTGAAGGGCTCGCCAAAGACGGCAGGCTCCATCCGGTGCAACAGGCGTTTGCACAGGAGGGCGCCATGCAGTGCGGCTACTGCACGCCCGGCATGATCCTGCAAACCGTGGCTCTGCTCGAAAAGACTCCCGCGCCCACGCGGGCGCAGATCCTCCAGGCGCTCAACGGCAGCCTCTGCCGCTGCAACGGCTATCCGCGCATCGTCGCCGCCGTCGAGTTCGCCGCCCGGATCCAGCGCAGCATGACCGCGCAGCAGGAGGTGGTCCATGCCGCGGAATGACGCGTTCGAACCCGACCGCTTCGAGCTCTTCGAGCCCCCCTGCTACCGCTTCGAGTTCACGCGCCGCCAGCTCTTTGAAACACTGGGCGCCGGCTGGCTCGTCACCGTCTGGGTTGCGGACGCGCAGGCGCAGGAGCGCGGCGAAAGCGTCGAAGCCCGCATCCATCTGGGCGACGACGGCATCTTCACCGTCTTCAGCGGCAAGGTCGAGGAAGGGCAGGGACCCCGCACGGAGCTCGCCATGGCTGCGGCGGAAGAGCTCGGCGTCCCTCTGGAGCGCGTCCGCGTCGTCCTCGGCGATACCGCCCGCACGCCAGACGACTGGATCACCGCCGGCAGCCGCACCACTCCTCAAATCGTGCCCGCCGTCCGCCGCGCCGCCGCCGCGGCGCGCGGCTGGCTCTCCGGCGGGAAACGCCTGATCGAGAATCCGCGCCTGCGCGAGCCGTCCGAGTGGACGATCCTCGGCAAAGGCCACTGGCGCACCGAAGCCCGCGGCATCGTTACCGGCGCGCACCGCTATCCCTCCGACATCGCTCTCGATGGCATGCTCTACGGCGCCGTGCTCCGTCCGCCCGCCTACGGCGCAAAGTTGGAAGCTGTCGATCTGGAAGCCGCGAAGAAGGCGGGCGCCGCCGCGGCCATCCGCGATGGCGATTTCGCCGCCTGCGCCGCACGCACGTCTTTCGAGGCCCGCCGCGCGCTGGAGGCCATGGCCGCCACCGCCCGCTGGTCCGGAGGTCAAAAACACAATCACACGGAATTGTTCGATCACCTCCGGTCGACCGCGAAGGAGAAGATTCCGCCGCTCGCAAACCGCACGCATCACGCGGAATTCCGCACCGCGTACATCCAGCACGCGCCCATGGAGCCGCGCGCTGCTGTGGCCGAGTGGAAAGACGGCCGCCTCACCGTGTGGACCGGCACTAGCAACCCCTTCGGCGTCCGCACGGACCTGGCCCGCGCCTTCGGCCTGCGGGAAACCGACGTGCGCGTCATCGTGCCCGATTTCGGCGGAGGCTTCGGCGGCAAACACACCGGCGAAGCGGCTCTGGAAGCCGCGCGCCTCGCCAGGGAGGCCGGCCGCCCGGTGAAGGTCCGCTGGACGCGCGAGGAAGAGTTCCGCTGGGCCTACTACCGCCCCGCTGCGCTGATCGACGCCGAGGCCGTGCTCGAAGGAGGCCGCATCCGCGCGTGGCAATTCACCAACTACAACTCCGGCGCCGCCGGCCTGCAGACACCGTATGCGATTCCGGACCGGCGCGAGAAATACGTTCCCGCGGATTCTCCCCTGAGACCCGGCTCTTACCGCACGCTGGCCGCGACCGCCAACAACTTCGCCCGCGAGGCGTTCATGGAAGAACTGGCTGCAGCGGCAAATGCCGATCCGCTCGACTTCCGCCTGGCCCATCTCGAAAACGCCCGCATCCGCGCCGTGCTCGAAGCCGCCTGTCAGAGATTCGGCTGGCGGCAGCGCCGCGCCGTCAGGCGCGCGCCCAACCGCGGCATCGGCCTCGCCTGTGGCACGGAGAAGAACTCCGTCGTCGCCGCCTGCGTGGAAGTGGAAGTCGATCCGAAGGCCCGCACGGTGCGGCTCGTCGAGATCGTCGAAGCCTTCGAGTGCGGCGCGCTGCTGAATCCCTGGAACACGCGCTCTCAGGTGGAGGGCTGCATCCTGATGGGTCTTGGCGCGGTGCTCCGCGAGGAGATTCTCTTCGAAAACGGCCGTGTCACCAATGCGCGATTTTCGCAATACCGCGTGCCGCGCTTCCGCGATCTGCCCGACAAGCTCGAGGTGGTTCTGCTCGACCGCAAGGATCTGCCAAGCGCCGGCGCCGGAGAAACGCCGATCATCGCCCTGGCCCCGGCCATGGCCGCCGCCGTGTTCGACGCTATTGGTGTCCGCCCGCGCACGCTGCCCCTCCGCTGGTGAGCCCCCATGACCCTGCGCGACATCAGCATCGATGAAAACCGCCGCGCCCTGCCGCCGGTTCTGTGCCGCGAACTAAGGCGGTGCCAGCCCCGGGTTCTATACCGTGAACGAAGGGCGCGAAGCGCCCGAAAGTGAGCGGTCACCCGCACGGCCTCTCAGCGCGCGACTTTCGAGAGAGCGGTCGCGGCTCGAGGTGCAGTTTGGGGCCTTGGCAGCCAATGGGCGCCTCGCGGGAAATACGCGGCTCTACTTCAGCGTCACCAGCCGGAAGTGAAATTGGTCTCCTGAAGCGCCACTCACAAGGATCTGGTTGCCGGCGCTGCCATAGATGCTGCCCGTAACAGCAAGCGCTTCGGGTTGTTCCACCGGGGCCCACGCCTGGCTCGGGCGGTCAAAACGATGGATCCGGCCGAACGAAGCATAGATCTCTCCGTCATCGGTCACCGCCAGCCCGCCCATCCTCCCGGGTTCGCCGTCTTTCCGGAGAGGCCGCGCCGGCTTGTACATCCCGATCACGTCTCCACTGGTGCTGACCTCGGCCAGGACTCCGCTCTTCACCGCATACACGGCAATTCGATCCCGTGACACTGCCATGCATGACATCCCGAGTTTGGCATCCAGCGATCCTACTGGCAAGTCTTCGGCAAAGTCTTTCCGCGCCAGGAGTTGTTGCAGGAGTCTTCCCGTCTCAGACCACCGGTACAGCACCGGGTCGGCGCTGGTCGAATCATCGACTGTCCTCACGTTGTAGCCCCAGCCCCAGATCGTGTTGTCAGGTGCGACGGCGAGGTGTCTCGAATAAAAGGGCGTGATTTTTGCCCTGTGTATCAACTGCCCGTCCGCGGAATAAATGAGCAGCCAGGAGGACCGGGTGCCGTTCAGGTTCTTGGTCGTGGCAGAAACGGCGAACCTGCGCCGGTCAGGGAAAACCGCCAGATCAACGCCATAGACCTCTCTCGCCTCGGGCACCTCGATGGTAATTTGCGAAACGAGACGGTCCGCCACTGGATCCAGCACGGAGAAATGCGGCGAACCGGATCCCGGCCAATGGAGGAAAACCAGCCAGCCGTAATGATACCGCGGGATCGCGACTTGTCCACCGGGCAGCGTCGTCAGCCGCAATTCCATCTTCTCAGCCTTCTGCTCGGCCTGAGCAGGAAAGATACCCATGGCGATGAATATTAATGAGACTGCCAACGCCATGAAGCGGATAACGATTCGATACAACATAGGATCACTCTCCCTTCTTTCTTGGCCTGTATTACCACCAGTCATCGCAGTAACAATCCCAGTTGGCGCACGAGGATTGGGTCCAACCGCAACCGACATTGGCGCAATGTTCGCCCAGGTAGGTCATTCCTGCAAGACAACCGGAGCGGCAATGCCCGCTGCCTCCGTAACATCCGGACATGGTGCAGTCCATGTTATAAGGACCCTCGCACTTCACAGTGTCACGCAATTCCACATAACACGATTGACAGGGTGGATAAGGTGGTTCTGCCCTTCCGGGACGCGCCAGTCCAACGAGCAAACCAGCCATGGAAATCACCGGCACCAGAAATGCCAGGAGCCGGATCGGCCGCTGAATTTCGATGACGTTCATTTCGTCCGCACCCTCCTGAAGTCTATATACCCCCCCCCTGAAATTTTGTCAATCGCTTTCGCCTCGCTTTCTCAGAACAAATAGACGTTTGACGCGCGCCATTCGTGCAAGACAATTCCATGCGAAAGGCAGGAGTGGCAGAGACAGGCCGAGCCGCCAGCGGCGCGCCATCCGGAAGTCAGGGTTGAAGCAGGACGAAGAAGCCCCCGAATCAGGATGCATTCCCGAGGATGAAGAGGGCCTGCCAGGCAATGAAAAAGCGAAAAATAGACGACAGGAGGTGGAAGGGACCGAATACCTGCTATTCTTGCCGCGTTCTACGGCAAAGGCACGGCGCGCTGTAACAAATGCAGAATGTTGCCTTCAGGGTCCGTGAAGAAGACAACCTTGTTGCCCTTGCTTTCTTTCGGCTCGTCGATGAAATGGACGCCCAATTGACGGAGCCGGGCGTACTGCGCCTCGAAGTCATCTACCGTCAGAGCCAGATGCCGCAGCCCGGGCGATTTCATCGTGTTCGGTCCGCGGTCGCCTTCCGCCGGAATGAACTCGATCATCGACCCGTTGGGCGCCTTCACGAACACCGCCGTCGAGCCGCGGTAGTTGATCGTGAAACCCAGCGTGTCCACGTACCACTGCGCCAGCGCCGCCGGATCGGGTGTCGCAATCGCCGTGTGCTCGATCCCCTGGATCATGATGCGCCTCCTCAGCTCACCACGTACGGTGCGCGGTAGTCGCGCGAGATCAGTTTGTTCGCCTCGGCGTCGGCGCCAAAGTTCCGAGCCCGGTCGTCCCAGTGCAGAACCCTGCCCACGCGGTAGCTCACGTTGGCCATGTGCACCAGGATCACGCTCGTTGCGCCAATCTCGATGTCCGCTGTCAGGTCCCTGTAGTTGCGCGTGCGGCAGGCGTTCAGGAAGTTTTCCATGTGCAGCACGGTCGTGTTTTTGCCGCGCTCGGCTTTGACGTCCGCCACCAGCTCGTTCTTTTCGCCTTTGTAAACCTGGTAGCCGCGCTCGTCGAGCCACATCCATCCTTCGCTGCCGAAGTAGAGATTGCCAACGGGGTAGGTGCCCACGGGCTGCCCGCCCTCTGGTCCTGTCAGCAGCCCGCGCACTTCAAATGTGATCTGCTTGGCGCCGTAGGAGAAGCTCGCGTGCTGTGTGTTGGGCGTTTCCTGGTCGTCGTCGTAGACGAATTTGCCGCCTGTGGAGACAGCCGTTTCCGGCAGCCCGATGTCGCCCAGCGCCCAGCGGCACAGGTCCATCTCATGGATGCCCTGGTTGCCGATATCGCCGTTGCCGGTGTCCCAGAACCAGTGCCAGTTGTAGGCGAAGCGGTTTTTCGTGTACGGACGCATCGGCGCCGGACCGAGGAACAGGTCCCAGTCGAGCCCGGGCGGCACGGGCTCGGGCGGAGTCTTGCCGATCGAGCGCCGCCGCTTGAAGCACAGCCCTTTGGCCATGTAGAGCGGTCCGATGATGCCGTTCTGCAGCTCCTGAATGGCGCGGATCTTGTGAGGGGTCGAGCGGCTCTGCGAGCCGATCTGCACCATGCGCTTCGTCTGGCGCGCCACTTCGATCATCTTGTAGGCTTCGTAAATGTTGTGGCTGGCGGGCTTCTCGCAATAGACGTCCTTGCCCGCGCGGCACGCCCAGATGGTCGCCAGCGCGTGCCAGTGGTTGGGCGTGGCGATGGACACCGCATCCACCTCTTTGCTGTCGAACATCTTGCGCATGTCGGTGAACTCTTCCGCCTTCGGCGCGCCCGCTTTGGCCAGAATCGACTGCGCCCGCTCCCGCGCCGCCTGGTTGACGTCGCAAAGGCCGGTCACCTGCGCCGTAGGAATCTGGAGGAATGACTGTACGTGATCGCGCCCCCGCCCGCCAATGCCGATGACGCCGATCCGGATCCGGTCATTGGCCCCGACGACCCGCGTCGCCGCCAGCGCCATCGTCGCACCCTGAAAGAAATGCCGCCGAGTCCACATGCTCATCGCTGCCCTCTCCTCATGCCTCTGGGTACGGTATGAAAATATCACGCGCGGCGGGCGGCCTGCTCGGGCGCGGCCCTGTTCACAAATTTCTTGCACGTCCGTTGCAACCAGGCCCTGGAGTTGCGGTTCAATAGAGAAGACGCGAGCCTCGGCGCCTCTGGGTGAGACCTGAATACGAAGGAGTCGAAGAAACCATGATTCGTGCATTGGGGATACTTCTGAGCCTGGTGATTGCTGGCGCAGCCTGGGCCAATAGCAACGGCGCACCCGCTCAACTGAGCGGCGCCCCCGGCGACGGCAACTGCTCCGCCTGCCATGGCGGAGCCCCCAACTCAGGGCCTGGCAGCCTGCAGATCCGCTTCGACGGTGTGACCACATGGACGCCCGGCCAGGCGGTGAAGGTGAAAATCACGCTCTCTGATCCGAATGCGTCCCGCTGGGGCTTCCAGCTCACTGCGCGCGCAGCTGCCAACCCGAACCAGACGGCTGGCAGCTTCCGCATTATTGAGGACACGACGCGGCTTGCCCCGAACGCCCCTTCGGGCTTGCAGTACGTGACGCACACTTTGACCGGGACGCGCCCTGGAACCACGGGTTCCGTCTCTTGGGAAGTCGAGTGGACGCCGCCTTCCAGTGCGGGCTTCGGCGACGTCATCTTCTACGCTTCGGGCAATGCCGCCAATGGGAACGGACAGGCTGATCCCGGCGACCGGACATACACCGCCACGTTCACCGGCTCTCCCGGCACGCCGGCTTCCGGCGTGACGCGCGTGCTTCCGCAATTGGCCTTCGGTACTTCTGGCACGCTGGGCAATTGGTCCACGTCCATCTACCTGCACAACACAACTGCCGCGCCCGTTTCCGCCACCGTCCGCTTCTTCGGAGTTGATGGGTCACCGCTCACTGTTCCCGGCATCAACGCCTCCTCCACGCAGATCAACCTCGGAGCGCGCGGCACAGGCGCCGTGGAAGTGCCAACTGTTGGTCCGCTCACCCAGGGCTCCGTCTCGATCGAGGCGCCGGAGGGCGTCATCGGCTACGGCGTCTTCCGCCAGGCGCTGCAGGGCATCAACCCGCAGGAAGGAGTCGTGCCTTTCTCCTCGAGCTCAGCTACAGGCGCCACCATCGTGTTTGACGAAACCGATTTTGTCACCGCCGTGGCAGTCCTGAACCCGGGCGCTGCGGCCACAACCGTCACCGTCCGCGCGCGCGACTCCAGCGGCGCCGAGATCGGTACGTTCACGCTGAACCTGAACCCAAGGCAACGCGAGGCGCTCGTGGTTCGAGACCGCCCGGAGATGACCCAGATCCGCGGCAAGCGGGGAGCTCTGGAATTCTCCTCCTCCGGCGGTCCGGTCAGCGTGCTTGGCCTGCGCTTCAACCAGCTCGCCTTCACCTCCATCCTCCCTGTGGAGAGGTAACGAGCATCCGCCGGCCAGCTCGGGCCGGGGCCGCACTGCGCCGCTACCCATGGCGGCTCACGCACCCGGCCCATCGAAGCGGAAATGGGGACAGGAACACAATTCCCTTTTTTCCACGCAGCGTCCCCGGGGGGCCGTCCGGTGCAGGCCGCCACGCTCTGGGGATTCCCGCGATTACTTGAAAATCACCGTCGATTCCGCCCCGAATTTCCGGTAATTCCGCCAGACGATTTCGTTCTTCGAGCACTGTACCGTGCCACGGATGCAGCCGCGCGTCTCCGCCCGCACGGGCATCAGCAGGCTCGCCGCGCCGATGGTCACCGGTCCGAAATCCACCGTGCACTCCGCCTTGTCCTGCGGAAACGACGCCGGAATCGATACCGCCCGCTGTTCGATCTTCAGCACGCGGTGCGTTTCCTCGTCGATCCAGATCTGCCCCTTCTGCGCGGGCCGCAGCCGCTCGCCCTCCGGCGACACCAGCACCCAGTGCGAGTTCTCCGAGCGGATCGAAAATTCATAGACAGCCGCCGTTCGCCCGCTCACCGTTTCGCGCCCCAGCCGCACAAACGACGCGCGCGTGGCAGGGCTCAGGATGTCTGCAGCCGTCGTCAGAAACTCGCCCGTCGACCATGCGCCTGTTGTCTCCGGGCCACCCTGCACCGGGCGCCCGTTCAGACGCACGTTGCGGTATTGCTCCTTTCCGCCTGACCACATGAGTTCCGCCTCAACAACATCCGCCCGGTTCCAGGAAGCCTCGTTGTTGAAGCTCACAAAGCGTGTCGTGATCTGCTCAGCCAGAAAGTCCGGCATGGATGCCTCCATCCCGGCTACCACGCTTCGCGCCTTCGCGATCACCGGGTCCGCTTCCGGCTCTCTCTCCTCCGCCGGTGCCGCGGGCTTCCCCACGGGCGCGCCCGGCGCGGGCACAGGCGGCGCAGTGGTGGGCGGCGGCGTGGCTGCGGGTGCGGCTTCGGAGGCTGAGCCTTCCATGGGCCGGGCGGCGGCGTCCCGTTCCGCGGCCGTCCCCGCCCGGAGAAAAACCACCGTCCGCGCCGTTTCCGGATCGATCGCATCGCACTGCACCTCGAGCTGGTCGCCCGGCTTCAGCAGCGAGTCCCGCACCGCCTCGCCCTTCTTGTCCCTGAATTGGGTTTTCGCCAGCAGGCGGAAGCGCATCAGCCCGTGCTCGTGCGTTTCAACGATCAATTCCTTCTCTGAAATGCGCCGCAGCATTCCCTCGAACTTCTCGATTTCTCCCTTCTTCGCGCCCTCTTTTGGCCTGCGCGTGGGCCAGGGCACGCGCGGAATGGGAACCCGCGGTCCCGGATACGGATAGGTCTCTGGCGGATACTGTCCCGGAGGATATTGCCCGGGCGGATAGGGTCTCGGCGGGTACTGTCCGGGTGGATACTGCCCCGGCGGCGTCTGCGCGGATAGAAGAAGCGCCGCCAGAGCAGCACAAGCTGCAAGCCACTCGCCCATCGGACGTCTCATGCTTCCTTGAGCCTACGGGAGCCCGCGCCGGCCGTCAACCGCGCTTCCTATACTGGGAAGCGTTATGAACGCCGCATGGTTGCGCTCGATCTGCCTTTCTTTGCCTGGCGTCACTGAAGAGATACTCTGGGGCGGGCAGCTGGTCTTCAAAGTATCCGGCAGGATGTTCTGTGTTGCGCCGCTGGAGCCGGGCGAAATCCTCGTCTCTTTCAAGGTCGAAGAAGAAGAGTTCTCCGAACTGACCGAACGCCCCGGCATCGTCCCCGCCCCTTACCTTGCGCGCGCCCGCTGGATCGCCCTCGAGCACGAAGATGCGATGCCGCCGTCCGAGCTGAAGAGTCGGATCGCAAGAAGCTGGCAACTTGTCGTCGAGCGGCTCCCGAAGCGGGAACGCAACCGTCTCAACGCCCTGCGCCAGCCCTCTCCGCCTGCCAGCGGGTGATCTCGGCGCGGATCGCTGTTTCGACAATGGCCCAGACTGCCGGGTCATTGTCCATCTTCCAGTGGGAGAGCCCGATGCGCCGTGCGATGGCGGGATACTGGCTCATGTCCACCTTGCGGAACAGGTATGTGAACGGAAGGTTGCCAAGGATCTGCGTGCGCGACGGATCTGCGGCGCGGATGCGCGGCTCTCCCCGGATAGGCCCTGGATCCCGCTGGTACAGGTTCAGCGCGCGGGCCACGTTGGCCGGAATCAGGTGATCGCGGCGGCCCACGCTGTCCACCTGCACCGTCAGCCGCACCGGCACTCCGTGCCGCTCGAGGTCCCTCGCCAGATAGACCGCCGCAGCGCCGCCGAAGCTCTGTCCGTAAAAAACAAAAGCCGCCGATTCTGCTTCTTCCCGGCTCAGCCGCCCGTCCCCGTCGCGGTCGAGGCTCTTGAGCAGAATCTGCCGCACCCGTTTGCGGTCGTGGTTGCCGGCTGTTTCCACATACAAGTGCGGCAGCCCCGGCTCGCGCAGCCGTAATGCGAGCCTGCGCACGCTGCGGCGGTCGTCGTCCCAACGTTCCCATGCGCCCAGAAACCCCAGGATCACCATCGAGCCTCGGGGCAAGGGCGAGGGCAAATTCCATTCGCTTTGCTTCCGGTCCCCGCCCCGGGCAGGGTGGATCAGGGCCGCCGCCGCCAGAACAGCCAGAGATGGAGCCAGCCTCATTTTCTGTCCAGTGGATCCGCGGGCTCGTATCCCAGTTCGTTGGACAGCGTCTTCACCAGAATCGACAGCACCTTGACGCGGGCGTGGTACTTGTCATTGCCCTCGATCAGATGCCACGGCGCGCGCAGCGTGCTCGTCTTCAGCACCATTTCTTCCACCGCCTGCTCGTACGCGCCCCATTTGGCCCGGTTCCGCCAGTCTTCCGCCGTCAGCTTCCAGGATTTGTACCCCGTTCTTTGCCTCTCCCTGAACCGGCGGAGCTGCTCATCGCGCGAAATATGAATCCAGAATTTTGCCACCACCGCCCCGAAGTCCGTGAGCTGCCGCTCGAAAGAATTGATCTCCTTGTACGCCCGACGCCATTCGGCTTCCGTGCAGAAGCCTTCCACCCGTTCGACCAGCACGCGGCCGTACCACGAGCGGTCGAAGATCGCGATCTGCCCGCGCGGCGGAAGCCGCCTCCAGAACCGGTAGAGATAATGGCGCGTCTTGTCCTCCCCCTCCGGCGCGCTGATTGGCCAGACTGTGAAGCCGCGGGGATCCAGCTTTTCGGTAATGCGCCGGATGGTTCCGCCTTTGCCCGCCGCGTCCCAACCTTCGAACACGATCACCACCGGGCGTTTCTGCTGATAGACCTGCCAGCCCAGCTCGCGCAACTGCACCTGCCGCCGCGCAAGCTGCACCATGTACTCCTCGCGCGGAAGCGCCAGCGTCAGGTCCAGGGATTTCAGCATCACGCGCCTCCGTTCATTTCGCCGGTCACGGTCGCTGTGACGCGCCGCAATTCTGCATCTTTCGGATTCGGCCCGCGAACCGGCGGCGCCGCGTCGCCGAGCGCCTTTTCCAGGGCTGCGATGATGGTCTGGAAGACCTTGCGCCGTGCGTACCGGCGGCAGGTGGCTTCGACGATCGTCCACGGAGCGTACTCGCTTTCGGTGCGCTCCAGCATCTCCTCGGCGGCCTCCAGGTATTGTTCGTATTTCTCGTGCCGTTTCCAGTCCTGCTTCGTGATCCGCCAGTTTTCCAGAGGGTCCTTCTCGATTCTTTCAAATCGCTTTCTCTGCTCTTTCTTGCTGATGTGGAACCAGAATTTCAGGATGGTTGCGCCGTCGTCAGCCAGCATCCGTTCGAATTCGGCAATGTCGAGATACGCCTTTCGCCAGTGCTTCTTCGCAACCAGCTTCTCCACCCGGTCGTCCAGCACGCGCAGGTACCACGAGTGATCGAAGATGGCCATTTCCCCGCGGTTGGGAACCTTGAGCCAGAATCGCCACAGCCACGGGTACTCCGTCTCGTACGTACGCGGCGGCGTGATCGTATACAGGCGGAAGCCGCGTGCGTCCAGCCGCGCCGTCAAAGTGGAAATCGCTCCGCCTTTGCCTGCAGCCTCCCAGCCTTCAAACACCATGATGGACGATTTTCCGTGATCCCAGCACGCCTTTTCCAGATCAAACAGCCGGCGCTGCAGCGCCGGCAGTTCGTGCTCCCAGGTCTCCCGCCCCAGCTTCCGGTTCAGATTCACGTTTTCGAGCATTTGTGCCTCAGCAGATAGAGCTGCGCATCGACGGCCTTTTCGCCCTCTTTCCGGACGGTGCGCTCGTACGAGCCGTCCTTCTTCATGCGGCGCGCCTTGACGTTGTCCTTCAGATAGACATCAAGCACCCGGTCCCGAAGATACCGGATGAGGTTCTGCCGTTCAATGGGGAACAGAGTCTCCACTCGCCGGTTCAGATTCCGCGGCATGAGATCTGCTGAACCGACCAGCACCTCCTCTTTTCCATTGTTCTGGAACCAGTAGATCCGGCTGTGTTCGAGAAAACGCCCCACGATGCTGGTCACGCGGATGTTCTCGCTGATCCCGGGCAGCCCCGGTCTCAGGCAGCAGATGCCGCGGCACAGCAGGTCGACTTTCACGCCCGCCATCGAGGCTTCATACAGCAGCCGGATGATGCGCGGATCGGCCAGAGCATTCATCTTGAAAATCAGCCGCGCCGGTTTGCCCGCCCGCGCCAGTGCGATTTCCCTCCGGATGAGCGACTCGAAGCGCTCTCTCAGATTGACCGGCGCCACGAGAAGTTTTCCGTAATCGGATTTCGCCGAGTATCCCGTCAGGTAATTGAACAGGTCGGTGCACGCCGAGCCGATCTCCTCGTCGCAGGTGAACAGCCCGATGTCCGTGTACAGGTGCGCTGTCACGGCGTTGTAGTTGCCTGTGGACAGGTGAACGTAGCGGCGGATCTTCGAGCCCTCCCGGCGGACCGCCATCGCCACCTTGCAATGCACCTTCACGCCGACGAGCCCGTAGACGACGTGCACGCCTTCCTTTTCCAGAGCCCGCGCCCATTCGATGTTGGACTCCTCGTCGAAGCGCGCTTTCAGCTCAACCAGAACGGCCACCTGTTTGCCCCGGGCATTGGCGTCCAGCAGCGCTTCCACGACCGGCGCATTCGGCCCGACCCGGTACAGAGTCATCTTGATGGCCAGCACGTGCGGGTCCCGCGCAGCAGCCCTCAGAAAATCGATCACCGGCTGGAAGCTGTCGAACGGATGGTGCAGCAGGATGTCCCCGCGCCGGATGGCGGAGAATATGTCCTCGTCCTCTTTCAGCCCGCCGAGCGGCGCCGGAGTGAACGGTTTGTCCTTCAGATCCGGCCGGTCCAGCGCCGCAACGTGCTTCAGCCTCACCAGCGCGAGGGGGCCTTCCACACGGTAAACGGCGTCATCGTCGATTTCCAGATTGGTCTTGAGAATCTCAAGAATCGAATCCGGCATTCTGCGCGGGATCTTCAGCCGCACTACCGCTCCGAAGCGCCTCTGCCGCACGCTCTCCTCCACGCTTTCCAGAAGGTCTTCGGCTTCCAGTTCCTGGATCGCAATGTCAGCATCGCGCGTGACGTGGAAAGCGTGCGCCTCCACGATTTCCATCCCGGGGAAAAGCGCGTCCAGATTGGCCTGGATGACCTGCTCGATCCAGGTGAATGTCAGCGGCCTGCCGCTGCGCCGCTGCGCCGGCTTGTGCAGCGGCACGATCTGGGCAATCGTGTCGGGCACCTTGATGCGCGCAAACCGCTCTTCTCCATTCGGGTGCCGCACCAGGACAGCCAGGTTCAGGCTCAGGTTGGATATGTGCGGAAACGGCCGGCCCGGATCGAACGCCAGCGGGGTCAGCACAGGATAGATCACTTCCTCGAAATGCCGCCGCGCGGTCTCCCGCTGCGTTTCAGACAATTCCGCATAGTCCAGGATGGAGATGCCGTGCGCCCGCAATTCGTTGAACAGCTCTCTGCGGCACTTGTGGGCGTCCAGAAAAAGCTTTGAGTACACGCTCCGGACGGCTTCCAGCTGCGCGGCGGGCGTCATGGCATCCGGGCCGGTTTCGAGGATGCCCGACTCCATCTGGCTGTAAAGCCCGGCCACGCGCACCATGAAGAACTCATCCAGGTTGGAGCCCAGAATGGACAGAAACTTGACGCGCTCAAGGAGCGGATTGGAAGGGTCCTGCGCCTCTTCGAGGACGCGCCGCTGGAACTCGAGCAGGCTGAGCTCGCGGTTGATGTACAGAGAAGGATCGTTGAGGTCGGGGCCGGGTTGCGCGTTTGTTTTTCCGGTCTTGTGTCCCTGCTTTGCCTTGGGCCTGGCCATACGGGCTTCCTCTTACTGTAGCCGAGCCGCCGACGGGCGGGAGGGCGCTGCTGCTGTACCATCGTCATGTGAACGGCAAACCCTCACCGGAACTCCGCGAACTCACGCTGAAGGCAGCCGGGCTGGGCCTGTTTCTCGCCTTCGTCTTTGGCGCCGCCAACGCCTACCTGGGCATGAAGGCCGGCCAGACCGTGGCCGCGACCATCCCGGCGGCCGTCATCGCCATGGCGCTGGCCCGCCTGCCCTGGTGGCGCGGCGGCGTGCTCGAGCAGAACATCGCGCGCACCGCCGCCAGCGTCGGAGAAGCTCTGGTGGCCGGCGCCATCTTCACACTGCCCGCCTTCCTGATGGTCGAAATCGACGGTGTCCGCCTGTGGGAGGATCTCCGCACCCACTACTGGGAAGGCTCGGTGATCCTGCTGGCCGGCGGACTCGCAGGCATCTTCTTCATCGTGCTGCTGCGCCGTGCGCTCTGCGTCGATGCGGGCCTGCCATGGCCCGAGAGCGTCGCCAGCTATGAAATTGTCAGGGCCGGTCAGGAAGCGGGCGACGCTCCGCGGCTCGTCTTCGGCGGCATGGGCTTCGGGGCGTTGATCCAGATCCTGAAAAGCGAGAAAGGCCTGCAGATTTTCCGTGAATACACGGAGGGCTTCCTCGAATTTCCCCGCAGCATGATCCGCCACTTCGACTTTTCCAAAGCACCGCTATCGGCCGTTTCTCACGGCGGCGGCGTTGCCTGGTCGACCCCTGCCCTGTCTCCAGCCCTGCTGGGAATCGGCTATATCATCGGTCCGAAATACGCATCCATCAACGTCTCAGGCGGCGTCCTCGCCTGGTGGGTGCTCATTCCCCTCCTGTTGTTTTTCGATCCGGATTTTGCCTCCCGCTCCGGAGCGGCCGATCCCGCCGTGGCCGCCTACACGATCTGGATGAATGTCGTGCGCCCGCTGGCCGTAGGCACGATGCTGGTGGGTGCGGCGAACACCATGTGGTCGATGCGGCAGTCGATCGCGCAATCGCTGGCCGGCGCCTGGCGCGCGCGACACAGCGGGCACGAGACGCTGGAGAGAACGGAGCTCGACCTGCCGCTGCGCGCTGTCGTCGGCGCAATTCTCGTGCTCCTGATCGCGGTCACTTTCATTTACCACTCGTTCACGGGCTCCTGGGGCGCCGCTCTTGCCGCAGCCCTCCTGATGGGCGGCGCCGGTTTTCTCCTATCGGCTGTGGGCGGGTATCTGGTCGGTCTGGTCGGCAGCTCCAATCAGCCCCTCAGCGGTTTGACGCTCTCGGCGCTCGTGCTCGCGGCTCTTCTGATGGGCGTCATCGGCCTCCGCGGTCCGCAGGGCGTGGCTGCCGTGCTGGGCGTCGCCGCGGTGGTCGCCGTCTCCGTTTCGGTTGCCGGCTCCATGATCCAGGATCTGAAAGCCGGCCATCTCCTCGGCGGCACGCCCTGGAAGATGCAGCTTGTTGAAATCATCGCCGTGGCGCTGCTGGCGCTGTTTCTGCTCCTGCCGATCATCGTCCTGCATGAGGCGAATCTCGCGACTGGAGGCATCGGCGGCCGCGCCCTGCCCGCGCCTCAGGCCGGGCTCATGGCCACGCTCGCCAAAGGCATCGTCGGCGGCGGCATGGCCTGGGGCCTTCTTGCCGCGGGGGCCGCGTTCGGCCTCGCGCTCATCCTCTGCGGGGCGCGCGCCATGATGCTCATCGCCGTGGGCATGTATCTTCCGTTTGAAACAAGTTCGGCCATTTTTGCCGGAGGCGTCATTCGCTGGCTCGCGGACCGCCTCCTGAACCGCGCGAACGAGGCGGCCCGGAAGCGGGCTGAAGAGGCCGGCACCCTGCTGGCCAGCGGCCTCATCGCCGGCGAGGCCGTCACCGGCATTCTTCTCGCCGCGCTTTTCCTCGGCGGCGTGTCGTCGCTCACGCACCTCCTGACCGGCGCGGACAGCTTCACCTGGCATCCGGCGTGGGGCGGCTGGCTCGCCTGGCCCGCTTTCGCCGCCATCGCCGCCGTGCTGATCGCAGTGCCCCTGCGGAAGGCCCGTCAGTAGGGCTTCGCATCCGCTGCCACGGGCTTCAGCAGGAGGTCGTGAAAATCGAAGCTGAAGTCGGTCAGCGGGCTCACGGCGCGCATGCGCGCCTCGCCGATCGATCCGTCAGGCTTCAGCGCAAACCACACGTACGCATCCGCCAGCAGCCACCGCCGGTCCCACCGCGCCACAAACGTGTCGTGCTGGAAATGTTCCAGCGTTCCTTCCAGCCACGGCGTATGCGTGAAACGGATCCGCAGACGTCCGGCTTCTTCCGTGATCAATACGTCTCCATACCATGCATCCCGGTAACGCCCAGCGTAGGACGCCGCCGGCAGCGAAGGCCGCGTGCCCGCCGCGCGCTTCGCCATTTCTGCTTTGACTTTGCTCTCCGCGTCCTCGATCTGTTTGCGCCGCGCAGCGGCCAGCGCGCTCACCCAGTCCACCGGCGCCGCGCCCAGGTAATGGTCGAGCACCGTGTAAATGATCGCGTTGAACGCCTGGCCGGCTTCCTGATTCGTGAACACCGATACGCCCAGCTGCAGGTCTGGAACGAGCACGGTGCGCGTCACCATCCCGGCCAGCCCGCCGCTGTGGTGAATGGTGCGCCGCCCGCGGTAATCGCTCACATTCCAGCCCAGCGCATAGGCCGAGAACTGCGGCGCCACCTGCGCCAGCACGCCTTCGCCGGGCCGCGCGGGCACCATCGAGACAGGCGTCCACATCTCCCTCTGCTGCGCCTGGCTGAACAGCCGCCTGCCCTCCAGCTCGCCTCCCCCCAATTGCACGCGCACCCAGCGGCTGAAGTCCTCAAGGTTCGTGACCACTGCGGCCGCCGCGCCCCAGTTATCGCTGTCGGCGAGCGGCAACGCAGTCAGCCGGCCTTCGTCCATGGCGTGGGGGAACGCAACGTCGCCATGCCCGCGCAAGGCCTTGACGCTCGTCGTTGTGGACTTCATCCCCAGCGGTTCGAAGATCCGCCGCTTGAGAAACTCATCCCAGCTCATGCCGGAAACGCGCGCGATCACTTCCCCGGCCACGACGTAGAGGATGTTGTCGTAGGCGTACCGCTCGCGGAAGCTGTAAGCCAGCGGCACGAACCGCAGCCGCCGCACGATTTCGGCCCGGCTCAGGTCCGACGGAGGGAAGTACATCAGATCGCCCGCTCCCAGCGCCAGCCCGCTGCGGTGCGTGAACAGGTCGCGGACGCGCATCTCGCGCGTCACGTAGGGATCGCTCATCTGAAACTCGGGCAGATGGTCGATCACCCTGTCGTCCCATTTCACCTTCCCTTCCTCGACAAGGAGCGCCATGGCCGCCGCCGTGAATGCCTTGGTGTGGGAAGCCACGCCGAACATCGTCTGGGGTGTCACAGGCGCAGGCTCGCCCAGCTTTCGCACCCCATAGCCGCGGCTGACAACCACTTGGCCGTCCTTCACGACGAGCACGGCCACTCCGGGCACTTCGAACTCTTTCATGGCCCGCTCGACAACCTGGCTCAGATCCGGCTGCGCGAACAGAAGCGCGGGAAGGCAGGCAAACAGCAGAAGACGGCGTGTGCATCGCATGTTTCTGATCGTAACCAAGCCGCGCGGTTCATTTTGTGGAGCAGCCGCAGCGCGCCAGGCATCTGCTTACTCGGTGCATTCCGGCGATCTTTGCGTCATCCTTGGCGACCAGCTCAGCCGCCGTTCGCCCTTGTTGGAGCGTGCAGACCGCGCGGCGGACGTGATCTGGATGGCGGAAGTGTCGGAAGAATCGACCCATGTTCCCTCCCACAAAGCCCGCACCGCGCTTTTCCTCAGCGCCATGCGGCACCACGCCGAATGGCTCCGCGCCGCAGGATGGACCGTGGACTACCGTCGGCTGGACGATCCCTCCAACCGGGGCGCCCTGGGCGAAGAGCTGCGTGAAGCCATCCGCCGTCATCGCCCTCGCCGCGTCCTCGTGCTCGAAGCTGGAGAATGGCGGGTCGAGCGCAGGATTGAGTCGGTTTGCCGCGAAGAGAACATCGAGCTGATGTGGCTCGAGGATCCGCACTTCTATGCCAGCCGCGAGGACTTCCGCCGCGATGCCCGCGGCCGCAGGCAGCTCCGCATGGAGTTCTTCTACCGTGAAATGCGCCGCCGCCACGGCGTCCTCATGGAAGGAAACAGGCCGGCTGGCGGACAGTGGAATTTCGATGCAGAAAATCGCGAGGCTTTCCCAGCCAGAGGACCTGGTGCCGTCCCCGCCCCCAGGCGGTTCCCGCCGGATGCGGTCACGGCAGAAGTGCTGAAGCTGGTCGAGCGGTATTTCCCGCAAAATCCGGGCTCCCTGCGTCATTTTGACTGGCCCGTGACTCCGGAGCAGGCCTCGGAAGCCCTTGGCGATTTCATCGAAGACAGGCTGCCATTATTCGGCCGTTTCCAGGACGCCATGTGGACCGGCGAGCCCCTGCTCTATCACTCCAGGCTCTCGGCGGCCATGAACCTCAAACTCCTCGAAGCGCGGGAAGCCGTGGCCGCAGCAGAACGCGCGTGGCGAAGCGGCCACGCACCTCTGGCCGCCACGGAAGGCTTCATCCGTCAAATCCTGGGCTGGCGGGAATATGTCCGCGGAGTCTACTGGCTCTGGATGCCGGATTACCTGCAGTGGAACCACCTGGAGGCGGACAACCCCCTTCCGCGTTTTTACTGGACTGGCCAGACGGAAATGCGCTGCCTGCGCGAGGCCATTACGCAAACCCTCGAGCTCGGTTACGCCCACCATATCCAGCGCCTGATGGTCACCGGGCTTTTCGCGCTTCTCGCCGGCGTCGAGCCGCGGCAGATCCACGAGTGGTATCTCGCAATCTATGTGGACGCAGTCGAGTGGGTGGAGCTGCCCAACGTGCTCGGCATGAGCCAGTTTGCTGACGGAGGCCGCATGGCCTCCAAGCCTTACGCAGCCAGCGGAAAATACATCGCGCGAATGAGCAATTACTGCCGTCATTGCCGCTTTGATCCGGCCAAAGCGGCAGGTGAAAAGGCATGCCCATTTACAACGCTCTATTGGGAGTTTCTGATGCGGAATGAGTCCCGTCTGAAGCGCGTCCCTCGCATGGAGATGCAGCTGCGCAACCTCGTCCGCCTTGGTCCGGACGAGAAACGGGCCATTCGCGCCCGGGCGGAGACAATCCTTGGAGAGGTGTGTTGATCATGGCGTTCGACGGAACAGTCACACTCGTTCTCGCTGCCACCAGCGGCATCGGCGGCGCTTTGGCGCGCCGGATCCGGGCTGCAGGAGGAACGGTCATCCCCGCGGGGCGGAATCGGGAGAAGCTGGCCGCCATCGCAGCAGAACTCGGAGAAGCCGGCATTGAGTTTGATGCCGCATCGTTCGACAGCGTGGAGAGCGCGGTGCAGCAGGCGGCCTCCCGTTCTGGCCGGCTTGATGGGGTGGCGCTCTGCTCCGGCTCGCTTCTGCTGAAGCCCGCGCATCTGACCACCGAAGCGGAATACCGCGCCACCATGGCCGCGAACATCGACGCTGCTTTCGCCGCCGTGCGCGCTGCCGCGAAGGCCATGATGAACACGGGCGGGTCGATCGTGCTTGTCTCCAGCGCCGCCGCCCGCATCGGTCTTGCCAATCACGAAGCCATCGCTGCGGCGAAGGGCGCCATCATCGGCCTCACGCTGTCCGCGGCCGCAAGCTACGCGGCCCGCGGCATCCGCGTCAACTGTGTCGCGCCCGGGTTGACGGAGACTCCTTTGACAGCCCGGATCACAGGCAACGAGACGTCGCGCAAAGCCAGCGAAGCCATGCACGCGCTCGGCCGCATCGGGCGTCCTGACGATGTCGCTTCGGCCATGGCATGGCTGCTCGACCCTGACAACAGCTGGGTCACAGGTCAGATCATTGGCGTGGACGGCGGCCTCGGCAGCGTGCGGCCGCGCTGAACCAGAAGCGTCGCCCGCACCTGAATCTGGGCGAAAATATCGGTACGAAACCCTGCATGCCTGGCACGGAAACCATCCTGATCACCGGCGGCAGCGGCCGCCTCGCCCGCCGCGTCCTCGAACTTCTGCTCGAACAGGGGGCTGGTCCGCTGATCGCCACCACCCGCCAGCCAGAGAAGCTGGCCGACCTGTCCGGGCGTGGCGTCACAGTCCGCAGGGCCGATTTCACGCAACCGGAAGACGAGCTGACCGGCGTGTTCCGGGGTGCGCAGAAGATGCTGCTTGTCAGCACCAACACGCTGGAGGGATGGGGCAAGCGCTTCGAGCAGCATGAGAGGGCCATCCGCGCCGCCGTCGAGGCCGGCATCCGCCACATCGTCTACACGTCCCTCGCTTTTCCCTATCCTGCTTCGCCTGTCCCGCTCGCCAAAGACCACTATGACACGGAAAACCTGCTCCGTGAAATCGGGGTCGAATACACGTTTCTGCGGAACAACATCTACACGGAGAGTCTGCTCTACACTCTGCCCGAAGCCGTGCGCACGGGCACATTGCGGGCCGCCGGCGGCAATGGACGAGCTGCCTATGTCACCCGCGAAGACTGCGCCCGCGCCGCTGTTGGCGCTCTGTTGCGCGGCGAGACGCGCTGCTCTTATGAAATCTCCGGCCCGGAGGCGTTGAGCTTCGCCGATCTTGCCTCCATTGCCAGCCGCCTGAGCGGACGGACTGTAGTCTACGAACCGCTGGATGCGGACGCTTTCAAACAGGAATTGCTCGGCAGCGGCATGGAACCGATGCTGGCCGAGCTCTGGGTGGGCTTCGACCGGGCCATCGCTGAAGGGCTGATGGATCTGGTCGCGTGCGACGTGGAACGCCTCTCGGGACGCCCGCCCAGGCGAGTCGAGGATTTTCTTCGCGGGCGCCTGGAGGAATGGCTGAGGCCCTGATTCAGCCGCGGCCCAGCAAGACCCTTGAACCGGACTGAAGAGTCCAATATACTGCTAGCGGAGGTCCGGCCCATGCCGGATGGAGCAGCACTATGAGGTGCGCAGCGTTTGCGACAGCGGCCATGATGACCCTTCTGACAGCCCGGGCACATGCTGAGGGCCTTGCCGCTCTGACCGGTTCGGTCACCCTGATCGTTGATGCCGAGAAGCCGTTGCCGTCACGGGCGCTCGAGTCGCTCAAGGGAGAGATGTCCCGCCTGTTCGCTCCCTCCGGCGTGCGCCTGGCGTGGGCGGATCGCACGCAGGCCTCTCTCGGCTACGAGTCGCAGGGAATCGTCGTTGTCAGATTGCGCGGTGATTGCCGCATCCCCGACCTCCCCATGCCGCCCGACGAGCGCGGTCCGCTGGCGTGGACTCACATCACCGATGGCGCCGTGCTCCCGTTCAGTGAAGTTTCGTGCGAGAAAGTGACCCGCGCCGCCCAGGCGGCCCTTTTCGGCGGCGAGCGGGCGCGCAGAGAGGAACTGATGGGACGAGCCCTTGGCCGCGTCGTGGCCCATGAGCTGGTGCACATCCTCCTCGGGAAGAAAGATCACGAAGCCCGTGGCCTTTTCCGCAAAGGGCTGACGGCCCGCGACCTGATCGAGGAGTTCCGCGAAGAGGAAGAGCGCGGCCGCATCGTGATCCAGCAGGGCGGCAAACCGTCGTCCTGAACCCCGTTTCATTCCGCGGCTTCCGCGCCCATGCGCGCCACCTGCGTCTGTCTCAGCCACAGATCCATCTGATTCACACCGAAGTACAGCGCGCATCCTGCCGCGACCGCCGCCACGGGATTCAGCACCAGCATGCCAGCCGACGCCGCCAGGAACGCCGCGCTGTCAGCAGGCCTCATTTTCCGCAATCTCCTCCAGGCGCTCCAGTCCAGCAGAAGGAATCCCATCCACACCGTCACTCCCGCGAGCGCCGCCACGGGCAGATGTTCCAGCACCGGCGAACCCAGGCTCACCAGGGCGATCAGTGCAGCGACATGCCACAAAGCGGAAATGCGCGTCGATCCTCCGCAGCGCACGTTGGCGATGCTTCTTGCCGGGATGCCGACGCTCGCCGGAGCTGCAAAGATCCCGCACAGAATGTTGGCGATGCCGTATGCCCCCAGTTCCGCATCGGAGTCGGCCCGCCGCAGCCCCTGCCTGCGGCCGCGGAAATGATCCACGACGCGCGACGTCAACAAAATGTTCACGCTGATGATGAAGGCGAGCGCCGCCGCTGCGGGCAGCAGATCCAGCACGTCCCGGGGGTTCCATTGAAAGGCCGCGAACGGGGGCAGCTCCACCCGCAGCACGCCCACCTCCCTCTCGCCGAAGCCGAGCACCCGCGCCGCCGCCAGGGCGGCCATCAGTCCCAGCAAAGGCGCCGGCAGGCGCGGCGACAGTCGGGCGGCCACGGTGGAAATGAAAATGGCAGTCCCTGCCAGCAGAAAAGGCTGCCACCGCGCATCGGCCAGGTGCGAGAGCGCCTGCAGGAGCTGCCGCAGCAGCGTCCCTGCCGCTGGCAGGGACTCCAGACCGAACACGGTCCTCAACTGCGAGATGATCATCATGGCGCCGATTCCGCAGGAGAACCCGGACACCACGCTGTGCGGAATGCGGCTCGCATAGCGCCCCAGCCGCAGCGTGGAGAACATCAGCAGAAACACCGCCGCCGCCAGCACGATTTTCGCCGCTCCAGCCTGGCCGTGTTCTTTCACAGCTTCCGCAATGAAGGGAACCGTCCCTGCCGAGGGACCGCCGATCATCACCGGATTCCGCCCCAGAACAGCCGTTACGGGCGCCGATGCGATGGACGTAAACAGGCCTGATGCCGGAGGCAGTCCCATCAACGCGGCCATGGCGAGTCCGTAAGGCAGCGCAATCAGCGCCGCGATGAGGCCGCCGGAGAGGTCTCCGGCGGCCTCGCGCCAGCCATAGTGGAACTTCGGCAGTCTCACCACCCCGCTCCTCAGGACATCACCTCAAGAAACGCCGCCTTGAATTTCTCCATTTCCTCCCGCGTCCCGATCGATACGCGGACGTGCGTCGGCCAGGCGGGCCACACGCGCCCGATATAGACCTTCCGCGCGGCCATTTCGCGCACGATTTCCTGCCCGGGCCGCCGGACATCCACCATGAATTTGTTACTGACGGATGGAACGTAGGAAAAGCGGTGCTTTTCCAGCCACTCGAAAACATCCTCGCGGATTTCCCGCACGATTTTCCGGCGTTCCGGTACCAGATTTTTGACTTTCAGGCTGGCCATTGCGGCCACCATCCCCGTCACGGGCAGCGCCCCCGCGCTGAACGCCCTCAGCTTCTCCAGCAGGTCCGGACGGCCGAACGCAGCGCCCGCTCGCAGCCCCGCCATGCCGTACAGCTTCGAAAACGTCCGCAGGATGATCACGTCCTTGCCCGCAGCCACCAGAGGACTTCCCGCCGGCTCCTCCGAGAAGTGCAGATAAGCCTCGTCCAGCAGCACGATGCTGCCCGCCGGCTTGTTCCGCACCAGCCACTCGATGTCTTCCCGGGGCGTCACCGTGCCGGTCGGATTGTTGGGGTTGCAGATGTAGAGAACGCCGGGCGTGGGATGCGCCGCCGCCATCGCTTTGACGTCATGCGCATGATCTTTCCGCAACGGCACGCGGATCACCTGCGAGCCGATGAAGGCTGCCGCACGCTGCCCCGCCTCGTAGCCGGGATCGCCCATCACCAGCGGCTGCGTTTTCGACGTAAACGCGAGAATCACGCGGTGCAGCGGATCGCTCGAGCCCGCAAACGGCAGCACATGGTCCGGCTTCAACCCCTCCTGATCGGCAAGCAGCTTGACGAAATCGGAGGTTTCCTCGTATTGATACCGGCCCCCGAGCCGGGCCGCTTTCGCGATCGCCTCGAGCGCCTCCGGGCACGGCCCCATGGGGTTCTCGTTGGCGTTGATTTTCACCGCGTCCGGCGGCAGCCGTCCGATGTTGGACAGCTGCGCCAGCGCAGCCTCGTTATAGAAGGGCAGTGTTGCCCCTGCGCCCAGCAGCACTCCGGCCCGGCTGAAGAGCCGCCGCGTGAAGCCGCGCCGCGCCAGCTCCAGCTGCGCCGCCTGGCTCATCATCGAAGATTCCTGCGTGGTCTTTGACTCCATGGAAATTCACCCCTTTTGCATCAGAAATAGAAACGCAATCCAAGCTGGATCAGCCGCGGGAAATTCGCCTGCGAAGTCACGCGGCCGAAGCCTGCATTCCCGTATGCCGTGTTCGGAGAACGGAACAGCGGCGTGTTCAGCGCGTTCATTGCTTCCGCGCGGAATTGCAGCTTGTACGTCTCCGTAATAGAGGCCGTCTTGAACAGGGACACGTCCCAGTTCGCAATGCCCGGACCGCGAAGGCCGATCGTGCGGCTCACGTTGCCAAAAGTGAACGGCCCAGCCTGTGAGAACGCCGCCGGATTGATCCAGTTGTCCAGCCGCGCATTCGTGCTTCCTTCGGTCGCGGGCGAAACTCCGGTCGCGTTCGGACGCTGGCTGGCCGCGCCGATCACGGAGTTGTTATTGCTGTTCTGCCGGATCTGGAGCGGGAAGCCGCTCTGGTAGACGGTGACCGCGTTGATCGACCAGCCGCCCGCCAGCAGATACAGCGCCCGCCGCGGCTTCAGCCGTTCGCCGGGCAACTGCCAGGTCAGCCCGCTTGAGAACCGGTGCGGCGTGTCCACGTTCGACAACGCGTATTCCGCCGCCATGTCATACGGGTTCTGCGGACCCACCGAGCCGGGGTTCAGGTTGTTGCCCGCGCCGCCAGAGCTCGCATCGAACATCTTCGAGAACGTATAGGTCGCCAGCAGCGAAACGCCGTGATCGAGCCGCTTCTGCACCTTCAGCACCATCGAGTCGTACCGCGCCCGGTTCTGGTCGGAGAACAGCAGGTTGATGTCTCCGAACGCCGCGAACGGCCGCAGCAGCTGCTGCCGCGCCACCGTCGCCGCTCCCACGACACCCGATCCGCCCCGTCCGAAGAACGGATTCGCCACACGGTCGTTCAGAGCGGATCCGAGGCTGAAGTATTCGGGCGGCAGCATATTGATGTTGATCGACGCCGTCCCCAGAACCAGATGCGACGTCCGCGAGCCCACATAGGCGGCGCTCGCCACAATCCCGCCCCGGAACTGCCGCTGGACGTCGATCGAGAACTGATGCACCCGCGGTGACCGGGCATTCGGATCGAACAGTGACAGCGAGCGTCCGATGCCCGTCAACGCGCCCAGAGCATTGCCCGTGGGCTTGTTCAGACCGGTGGGAAATGGGTTGGACAGAACTCCAGCCGGCGTGAAGCCGTTGTCGTTTGAGCCGACATACGGGGTCGAGGCGGTGTAGCCTTCGGGCGTATACGGCGCGCCGATGGCGAACTGCGGCGCCCAGTAAAGTCCGTAGCCCGCGCGCACCGTCATCGAAGGACTCACCTGCCAGGCGACGCCTGCCCGCGGTCCCCACTTGTGCAGATTCGGATTCCCCACAGTGCGCGGCGCGCTGCCGACACCGGCAAACTGTACGGCGCCTTTCGCCGTGAAGCCGCCGAGCCCTGCGCTGATGGGATTCACCGCGTCCCGGTCGAACCCCGTGATCAGCGCGTTGTTCCGCTCCGCCAGTCCGTATTCCCGCTCCCACCGGACGCCGAGATTCAGCGTGACCGTGCGGAAAAGACGGATGTCGTCATGCACATAGAGCGCGTAATAATCCGCGAAATTGAACAGTTTGGTGGAAACGAATCCGCTGCCGGACGCCGGATAGCCCAGCAGCATGCTGGCCAGATCGGCGCCCGTGCCCGCCACGGCGCGGCCAGGCAGGGCGCGCGTGAACTGGTCATTGAACGTGAAGGCTCCGCTGCTGTTGCCCAGATCAATGCCGTCCGCGCTGATCCGGCGGAAATCGAAGCCAGCCTTCAGGCTGTGAATCCCCCGGAAGTGCGAGGCGCTGGCCGAGAAATTCTTCGAGTGGTGGACATAATAAGAGTTGCTGTTCGTCCCCAGGCTGTGCAGCGTCTCCATCGTAATGTTTGGAAACACGTACGAAGTCACGTCGCGCAGGAACGCCGGGGAAAACCCGAGCTGGGCAGGGTCATAGCCGAGGCTCTTCTGGAAACTGAAATTCGGGAACCGGTTGAACCCATACCGGACGTTCAGGATCGTCGAAGAGTTCAACGTCAGCATGTTGTTCCACTGCGTGGCGTCCACGCGGCGCATCAGCTTCCACTGCGCCGGCGAGGAAACGGTCGGGAACCAGTCTTCGCCCGGCTCCAGCGAGTAGTAGCGCAGGTAGCTGACGCTCGACCGCCACCAAGATGTCATCTGATGATCGACCTTCACCGTTTTCTGGTCCGCCTTCGATTTCATCCGGGAAGCGGCGCTGATGTTCTGGTCGCCGAAGAACCGGGCTTCGCGCGAGGGCGGCATGTAGGTTGCGGCGATGTTCCGGCCGACGGGGTCGATCCGGCTCGCCGGGATGATGTTGCCCGCGAAGGGGTCACGCGAGCCATCTGTGCGTGTGGTCAAGGGGTCGTAGAGCACCTGCATGCCGCCCGTTCGCGCGAAACTGGAGGAAAAGTCGCCCGCCCGCTCCTTCATCGTCGGCACCGCGAACTCCGCCGACGTCGCCTGCGTGTCCGAATACGCTTCCCATGCGGACCACCAGAATGTGCGGTTCCGCCCGTTGTAAAGCTTGGGAATCGAAAGGTGCCCGCCGAGCGCGCCGCCCCATGTGCGGTTCGGATTGTCCACCCGCGGCAGCCCCGCGCGGTTGTTGAAAAACGTGTTCGCCGCCCACTCCGTCTCGCGGATGTAGCCGAACGCGCTGCCATGGTAGGTGTTGCCGCCCGACTTCAGATATGTGTTGAACATGCCGCCGCCCGTGCGCGCCATCTCGGCGTCATAAGTGCTGGCCTGGATCTTCACCTCCTCCACCGCCTCCAGCGAAGGGATGACGATCGCGCGGTTCAACGCGTCCGTGATCGGAATTCCGTCCAGCAGGTAGTTGTTGCCGCGCACCGGGCCGCCGGCGATCGAAATCTGCGAGGAGCCGCTCTGGTCCTGCATCCGGTTGTACGCCGGATTGCCCACCTGCACCACGTTCTGCGCCAGGCGCGACATCATGAACGGATTGCGGCCCAGGTTCGGCAGATCGATCAGTTTCTGGCGGTCCACCACCTGGCCCTGGCTCGCGCTGCCCGTCTCCAGCAACGGCGCCTCTTCCGTGACGTTCACCGTTTCCGTCACCTGGCCGACTTCCAGCTGCACGTTCAGAGTCGTGAACTGCTGCGTGGCAATCGTCACTCCCTTGCGCTCGAATACGCGGAATCCCGGCGACTCCACGCGCAGGCTGTAGGTCGAGGGCACCACCTGGTTGAAGGCGAACTCTCCCTCCTGCGTGGTCAGGGTCGAGCGTTCCGCGCCTGTCGCTTCATCGATCAGGCTCACTTTTGCCAGCGGAATCGAGGCGCCGCCCGGATCTGTCACCGCGCCGCGGAGCCCGCCGAAGAAGGATTGCGCCTCTGCCGCATGGAATGCAGCCGCGCAAAGAAGTAGACAACTGACGATTGTTCGGATCATCGCGAGACACCTCTGACGTTTGGCTCAATGGGCGGTTTCAGCCGCCTTCCGGATGCGCTTGGACTGGTGGCGCGTTGGGGGAATCTGACTGGGCCGGAATGACAGCCGGCGGAGACGGGGACTACTCCGGGGACTGCACTGGGAGCCTGCCTGGGAGCGGCAGGACTCGTTGGAAACTCTTTACGGTAGTATAGAGCAGAACCATCCCGCCGCAACCAAGGATTTTTCAATGAAGGTCATCAGGAATCTTTTGAGCGGCTGTTACTGTTTTGAAACCTGGCAGGCTTCTGCCATGACCGGGGGAAGGAACCCATGATCGCGATCATTGGCGCAGCGGGCGCCGTCGGCAGAGCGGTGGCCGACGAGATGGAAACCCGGGGATTGCGGCCTGCGGTGCTCGGCAGAGACGCCGCCAGACTGGAACGGCTCTTCAGAGGCAGAGCGGAACTCCGCCCGGTCGATCTTTCCGATACGGACGCTGCCGCCCGCGCGCTGGAAGGCGTCACCAAGGCTGTCTACTGCGTGGGCCTGCCCTACCCGGAATTCAACCGGCACCCGGTGCTCATGCGGGCTGCAGTCCAGGCCGCGCGGAAAGCCGGCGTGCAACGCATGGTCGTCGTTTCCAGCGTCTATTCCTATGGACGTCCAAGGACGGAAAGAGTCAGCGAAGATCACCCGCGCGAGCCCGAGTCCCGCAAAGGCCGCTTCCGCAAAGAGCAGGAAGACGCTGCCATTGCCGCCCACGAGCCAGGCGTCTTCGAGACCCTGGTGCTGCACCTGCCCGATTTCTACGGGCCTTACGCCTCCAACAGCCTCGCGCACATGATGCTGGAATCGCTGATGGCGGGCAGGCCGGCCCGCTGGCTCGGCGATCCCGATCTGCCCCACGAGTTCGTCTTCATGCCCGACGCGGCGCGCGTCATCGTGGATCTGTTGGAACATCCCGGCTGCTCCGGCCGGCGCTGGAACTTCGCCGGACCCGGCGCCATCTCCGGACGCCAGTTCGCCGAATTGGCCGCCAACGAAATCGGTTGCCGTGCGCGCGTGGTCCGCACCGGGCGGTGGATGCTGATCATGGCGGGACTCTTCAGCCCGCTGCTGCGGCAGCTCATCGAACTGCAATATCTCGGTGAAACGCCCGTGCTGCTCGACGATCGAGCGCTGGACTCCGCGCTCGGGGGATTGCATAAGACGCCCTACGCGGAAGGCGTCCGGCGCATGGTCGAATGGATGAGGGGCGCCTCCGCGCGCTGACCTGCATCAGCCCCGGAAGCGGATCGGCGCCGGCGCTTTGGCGACGCAGAAAGGTTCGTGGGTGTCCGCCTTGCCCTGTTCAGGCCAGCAGCGCCGCCAGAACCGTGGCGTCGTCCTCCGGCGCCACCGTGCGCAGATCGATGAGCAGCCGCTCATCGTCGATGCGCGCGATCACGGGCGGCTGGTGCGCCCGCAGTTTGCGCTCCAGTTCCGCGGCATTCGGCGTCAGTGCCACAAGGCACGTTGGCAGCGCCTGCCCGGGCGTCGAGCCTCCGCCCAGCAATGATTCGCCGCGCAGCACGTCGGCGTGCAATTTGCCAGAGGCGTTGATCTCGCCCGCCAGCCAACGGGCGCGTTCCGCGATCTCGTCCGGCGACAGCCGGATCATGCGCAGCACCGGCAGGTCGTCCCACTTTTCCAGCAGCGTCAGGCGCAGCGCGGTTTCGAGAGCCGCATACACCATCTTGTCCACGCGCAGCGCGCGGAACATCGGATTGCGCCGCAAACGCTGGACGATCTCGGGCTTCCCCGCGAGAATCCCTGCCTGCGGCCCGCCCAGCAGTTTGTCGCCGGAGAAGGAAACGAGGCTCGCGCCAGCGCGCAGGCTGGCCTGCGCGAGCGGCTCGTGCACCCCGTAACGCGCCAGGTCCACCAGGCACCCGCCGCCCAGGTCTTCATAGACGGGGATGCCGCGCTCGCGCCCCAGCAGGCACAGCTCCTCGATCGACGGCCGTCCGGTGAACCCCTGGATGACGAAATTCGAAGGATGCACGCGCAGCAGCAGGCGCGTGTCCGGCGAGATTGCGTGCCGGTAATCCTCGATCCGCGTGCGGTTCGTCGTGCCGACTTCGACAAGCCGCGCGCCGCTGCGCGCCATGATTTCCGGAATGCGGAAGCCGTCTCCAATCTCGATGAGCTCGCCGCGGCTGACGATGACTTCGCCGCCTGCGGCCAGTTCGTGAAGCGCCAGAAACACGGCCGCCGCGTTGTTGTTCACCACGATGCCCGGCGCGCCCAGCAGCCGCTCCAGCAGGGGCGCGGCATGAACATCCCGCTTGCCGCGGCGTCCGGTCTCAAGGTCGTATTCGAGATTCGAGTAGCCCTGCGGGGCAGGGAACTCCGGCAGCGGAGCGCGCCCGAGGTTCGTGTGCAGAATCACGCCGGTTGCGTTGATGACACGGCGGAGAGAGGGCTCAAGCAACGCTCCCAGCCTCCGTTCGAGCGCCGTGCGCGGCTCTTCGGCGAGCGTCTCGCCACGCTGGATCAGCCGCCGGCACTCTTCCAGCACGGCGCGCGCCTCGTTGACAACCAGTGCGTGAGGCGCCGGCAGCGTGATCGAGCGGGCGAGCTCGTCCACGCCCGGCAGCATCCGCAACTGTTCCTGGCGCGTCACTTCAGCGGAAACATCGCGCGGAGTTCGTCGATCTTCGGCCGCCGCCCGTACTCGCACAGCTCGAAGGATTCGACGTGCTGCACTTTGGAAGCCGCCTCCGCGCCCAGCTCCTCGACCAGAACCCTCCGCACTTCTTCGGTGATCGGCTGCGTGCGCATTTTGGCGAGCATGGCTCGGCGTTCTTTCGGATCTTTCGGCACCTGCTCCAGCCGCCGGTCCGTCCAGGGCAGCCACTCGTAGAACTGCGAAACATGAGCGTCCAGCCCGTTGATTTTCACGTCGAAGACGTCGTCGATGGGCACCACCACATCGGGGCGGAACGGCGCAGGCTTCTGGAAATTGTCCTGGTAATACAGGAACACGGGATTCCTTTCGAGCGGCGGCGTGTCGGCCACGATGTTCGGCACGATCACCATGTAGGCGGCGTCCTGCACCAGCACGCCCGTGTACCGGTGGTCGGGGTGATAGTCGTTCGGGCGCGGCGCTACCACGATGTCCGCCTGCCACTTGCGGATGGCGCGGATGATCTGCCGGCGCACTTCCAGCGTCGGCATCAGCTCGCCGTCGTGGTTGTCGAGAACTTCATACTCCGCGATGCCCAGACGCCTCGCGGACTCCTGCGTCTCCAGATAACGCCGCTTGGCCAGCGCCGCGCCGCCCATCGTCTGGTGCCCGGCGTCGCCGTTGGTCACAGACAGGAACTTCACGGCATGGCCGGCGCGCGCCATCTTGGCCGCGGTGCCGCCGAACTTGATGTCGCAATCGTCCGGATGCGCGCCGATGGCCAGCACGCGCAGCTTGCGGGGCGGCTGCGCGGCGCCCTGCCCGGACAGCAGCGCGCCCGCAACGGCGACAGCGAGAAGCGAAACAAGGTGTTTCATGCGATGTTCCCGAAAAGACCCTTCCACGTTTGTTCCTTCCGCGTGTACATGGCCTCGCGGCCGAGCAGCGCGATCATGGTGGACAGCGCCGAGCGCTCGGCAACGTTCTCCACATCACCCGTAAGAATGCGCTCCAGGAACTGCTCCAGAGCATCGTTGGTGATGTCGCGCTTCGATTCCATGCGCTCGACGTCGTTCTGCCCCTTGTAGTGGACCATCGCGCCGCGCGACACCGTGATCGTTCCCTTCGTTCCCGTGAACTCCTCGCCGACCTTGGCGAAGCCGCGCGGCGTGAGCTGGTTGGCCTCGTAATTCACCAGCATGTTGTTCGGCCACTCGAACGACAGCGTCAGGTTGTCCACAATGTCCATCGCCAGCCGCACCTTCCGCGTCGAATACCCAACGGCGCGGACCGGCAGCCCCTCCAGGAACCAGTGCAGCACGTCGAAGTTGTGGCAGTCCTGCTCGACGATGATGTCTCCGGAGTATTTCGCATAGCAGAACCAGTTGCGTACTTCCGCCAGCTTCGGATCGAGCCCGGGATAGTCGCGCCGCGTGAACGGGTCGCCGCCGATCCAGTAGGCGCGGGCTGCCGCCAACGGTCCGATCGAGTCGCCCTTCACGCGCTTCCACGCTTCCAGATACACGGGACCGTAGCGCTGCTGGAAGCCGAACGAGATGACCTTCTTCGGATCGGCTTTGCGCCCGGCGCGGATGACCTTCTGGCAGCCGGCGATGTCCACGCCGGCTGGCTTTTCGCAGTAAATGTGCTTCTTCGCCTGCACCGCCGCCTCGAACTGCTCGGGGTGCTGGTAGGGAGGCGTGGCGATGATCACCGCGTCGATCGACGGGTTCGCCAGGAGCTTCTGGTAGTCCTTGTACTCGTCGACTTTGTCCACTTTGAGAGCGGTCTTGGCCTGCTCGATGCGGTCGTCGAACAGGTCGCACAGCGCGGTGACTTGGCCGCGCGGGTCATTGTGCGCGATGCGCGCGTCGTAGGTGCCGCGCCCGCCGCTGCCAATGAGCCCGATCGAAACTTTGGAATTGGCCTGAGTGCCGCGGACAGCCTGTGGCGAAACGATCGTAAACGCGCCTGCGGCGGAGAGAACCGCGCGGCGCGAAAGGGAATTGAAGGTGTGGCTCGACATGGGAAACCCTGCCGAGCAATTCTATCGCAGCCCTCAGCGCGGCTGTGGCGCGGCGCTGCGATGCTCGCGATGGTGCTGGTGGGCGCGGCGGTAGATCTCGCGGATTTCGGTTCCCGTGAGCGCCAGCGCCACTGCCCCGGCCACCAATAGGGGCACGGTGACGATGAAGAACATCACTCCTGCCACGCTCTTGGCCGTCTGCGCGTCCACGCCCAGCACACGGTGCAGGCCCAGATAGGCGAACAGGTGAAACAGCCCCACATTGCCGGGCGCCGACGGCAGCACGGTGCCGAGCCGAAGCACGACCAGGACCACCGCCGCCGCGCCCCACGGCAGGTCCAGCCCGTAGCCCTCCAGCATCGCGTGGATCGGGATGACCTGCAGGGCGAGATACACAACGCTGGCAGCCACCGCCATGGGGAACGACTGCGAGCGTCCCATCGCATGCAGTCCTTCCACAGCCGTGCGCAATACCTCCGACCAGCGGTGGCGCGTCGTGACGTGGTGGGAAAACCGCCGGTTCATCACGGCGAACACGAGCAGCGCTCCAATCGCCCCGACCACGCCCGCAAGAATCCAGACCCCCGCCACCAGATCCGCGGGGAGCTGCACGAACAGCGACACGGCGGCAAAGCCGAAGATCAGCCACATGCCGTCGATCAGCCGCTCGATCAAAGCCGAGCTGAGCACGAGAGGGAAGGGAATCCGGTTCCACACCGCCACCAGGTAACAGCGGATCAGCTCGCCGCTGCGCAGCGGCAGCAGCTCGTTGGCGAACAGCCCGATGTAGATCGCCTGCACGCTGCGCCAGAGCGAGAGGCGCTGCACCGGGGCGAGCAGAATGTTCCACCGCCACCCCTGGCTGACGTAGACAAGCACGTCTGCAGCCACCGCCAGCACGATCCACAAGGGATGGATCTGGCGCAGCTTCGGCAGCTCCGTGCGCCAGTCGAAGTCGTGGTACACCCACAGCAGGCAGCCGAGCGACAGAGTATAAACAACCGCCGAGCCGAGCCACGCGGGAACCCGCCGCCCGCCGTTTGCCGAGGCAGAACTCATCCGTTCCTCTCCATCATAGATGCCGGAGATTTCAGAACGGTGAGATCACCCGGCGGGGCGTACGCCGCCCGCTGTGACCGTCACTTCCGTGCCGTCGTCGCGGCGCACCCGCAGGAATCCGTCCGCGGTGAGCCCCGCCGTCGTCCCCGTGATCTCCCCCGTTGGCAGCTCCACCGTGACGCGGCGTCCCGTCGCATAGGACGAAGCCGCATCAAACAGCCGCAGGATCGCCGTCGCGCCGCTGGTTTCGAGGATGTTCAGATGCGATTCGATGGAACGGGCGAGCGCCGGCAACAAAAACTCGGGATTCTGTTCCGAACCCGTCTCGATCCGCAACGACGTGGCGACCGGCGCGAGCTCGGGAGGAAACTCGCTCTGGTTCACGTTGAGCCCCACGCCCGCCAGCAGCGCGCCTTCCTGGAACTGAGCGAGGATTCCGGCCAGCTTGCGGTCTCCGATCAGCACGTCGTTCGGCCAGCGCAGATCGACGGACAGGCCGAGGAATGTCTGCAGCGTGTCGGCGACAGCGAGACCCAGGGCGAGCGTGGCCAGCGGAACCTGCGCCGGTTCGAGCCGAGGCCGCAGCACGATGGTGAAATACAGCCCGCCGGGCCGGGAATCCCAAACGCGTCCGAGCCTGCCCTGGCCGGCGGTCTGTTCGCGCGCAGCCACGACCGTGCCCGCAGGGCAGCCCTCGCGCGCCAGTTCGGCGGCGCGCCGCATCGTCGTGTCGATGGTGTCGTGCCACTCAATGCGCCGCATCGGGATCCAGCCTGAAGTGAATGTCGACGGCGCGCGCCGAGTGCGTGATGGCGCCGCTGGAAACAAACTGCGCGCCCGTCAGCGCATAGTCGCGGACATTCTCCAGCGTGATGCCGCCGCTCAGTTCCACCGTCGCGCGTCCGCCGATGCGGGCGATCCACTCGCGCGCCTGCTCCGGCGTGAGATTGTCGAGCAGCAGCCTCTGTGCGCCGCAGGCCAGCGCCTCGTCGAGTTCCTCGAGTGTGCGGACTTCGATCTCAACAGGCAGCGATGCGCCGCGCACCGCCTCCAGCGCCGCCCGCACCCCTCCTGCCGCGGCGATGTGGTTGTTCTTGATGAGCACGGCGTCGTACAGGCCCATGCGATGGTTGACGACTCCGCCGCAGGACGCGGCCAGCTTTTCCAGAAATCGCATTCCTGGAGTGGTCTTGCGGGTATCCAGGATGCGGCATTGCGTGCCTTCGATGGCGCTGGTGAACCGCCGGGCCATGGTGGCGACGCCGCTCAGCCGCTGCAGCAGATTGAGCGCCGTGCGCTCGCAGGTCAGCAGGCGGCGGGCCGACCCTGCGGCGCGCGCGAGGCAGGCGCCGCGCTCAACCGTCGTGCCGCTGGGCGCGAGCACTTCCACCGTGACATCGCCGCCGGCCAGGTCATAGACGGTCTGCATCAGCTCGATGCCGGCGACCGTAAGCGGCTCCCGAGCGTAGAAAGCGCCGGAAGCGCGGCGGCTGGCAGGCACGGTGAGCTCGGTGGTGGCGTCGCCCGTGCCGATGTCTTCGGCCAGAGCGCGGCGGATCAGGTCGAGCGCGTCCGGGTGCTGCCAGTTCATCGGTTCAGGCTCCCAGCTCCGCGAGCACGGCCTGCTGTTCGGCGAGTTCTTTTTCGTAGGAGGCGAGCTTCTCGCGGATGCCGTCGACTACGTGCGCCGGGGCTTTCGCGACAAAGCTCTCGCTGCCCAGCTGCTTGCGGCTGGAGGCGATCACTTTTTCCAGCTCCGCCATGCGTTTTTCGACGCGCTGGCGGATGGAGTCGATCTGCGCGCCGGACAGTTTCAGGCCTACGGCGAAATCGGCGGCGGCGCGGCGCACGCCCGCGGGGCGCGCGGCAGGGTTGAGTTCGAACCCGCCGCCGGCGAGGGCGTTCACGATATCCAGTGCAGCGGAAGCCACTGCCGCTGATTCCGGCGAAAGCGTTTCGATCCAGCCCTCGACGCGCGCGCCCGGATCCACCTTGTTGTCGGCGCGGAGGGCTCGGGCGGCGGTGACCATTGCCTGCACGAGGGCGAACTCGCTGGCCGCCTGTTCATCGGCGGCATCGCCCGCCTGCGGGTAGGGCGCGATGCAGATGGACTCCGGCGTCTGCGGCCCCTTTCGGACAAGCCGCTGCCAGAGCTCTTCGCTGATGAAGGGCATCAGCGGGTGCAGCAGGCGCAGGGCCAGCTCGAAGGTTTCGGCCATCGTTTCCACGTGCGCGCGCGGCTCGGCGCCCTGCTGCACACGGAGCTTCTTGATCTCCACGTACCAGTCGCAGAAATCGTCCCAAAGGAAGGTCCAGACGATGTCGGCGGCTTCGTGGTAGCGGTAATTGAGCTGCGCCTGCTCCATGCGCGCAGCCGCTTCGTTGAGCTTGTGGCGGATCCAGCGGTCTTCCAGCGGAACGGCGCCGGCGATGGTGCGGGGACGGTTGACGTGCCGGGGCGGAGCGTCAAGGGCGAGCTGCTCGAGGCCGGCCTTTTCCATCTGCATGAAGAGGAAACGGGCGGCGTTCCAGATCTTGTTGGCGAAGGCGCGGCTGGAGGCCATGCGCTCTTCGCTGAGGGCGATGTCCATGCCCGGCGCGGCGCCGCGCAGCAGCGCGAAGCGCACCGCGTCCGTGCCGTATTGCTCGATGACTTCGAGAGGATCGATGGTGTTGCCCTTGGTCTTAGACATCTTCTGCCTGTGTGCATCGCGCACCAGGCCATGGATGTAGACGGTGCGGAAGGGGATGTCGCCTGTGCACTCGATGCCGAGCATGATCATGCGGGCGACCCAGAAAAACAGGATGTCGAAGCCGGTGATGAGGAGCGTCGTGGGGTAGTAGGTTTTCAGGTCTTCGGTTTCATCGGGCCAGCCGAGCGTGGAGAAGGGCCAGAGTCCGCTCGAGAACCAGGTGTCGAGCACGTCCGGGTCCTGCGTGATGTCCGTTGAGCCGCAGCGGGCGCAGGCCGCAGGATCTTCGCGGGAGACGGTCGTGTGGCCGCAGGCGGCGCAGTGCCAGGCGGGGATGCGGTGGCCCCACCAGAGCTGGCGCGAGACGCACCAGTCGCGGATGTTGTACATCCACTCGAAGTAGGTTTTTGCGTAATTCTCGGGAACGATGCGGATGCGGCCGTCCTCGACGGCGCGGATGGCCGGCTCGGCGAGCGGCTTCATGCGGCAGAACCACTGCGTGGAAACGAGCGGCTCGACGATGGTCTTGCAGCGCTGGCAGCGGCCGGCGCTTAACGTGTAGGCCTCGGTTTTTTCCAGCAGGCCCTGGGCTTCGAGATCGGCGAGGACGCGCTTGCGGGCTTCGAAGCGGTCAAGTTCGGCGTAGGCGCCGGCGGCCTCGGTCATGCGCGCGTCGAGGCCGATGACGACAACGTGCGGGAGGTTGTGGCGGCGCCCGGCTTCGAAGTCGTTGGGGTCGTGCGCGGGCGTCACCTTGACGACGCCGGTGCCGAATTTCGGGTCGGCCAGCGGATCGGTGATGACGGGGATCTCGCGGTTCATCAGGGGCAGCACGACGGTGCGGCCATGGAGATCGCGGTAGCGTTCATCGTCCGGGTTCACGCAGACGGCGGTGTCGCCGAGCATGGTTTCCGGGCGCGTCGTGGCGACGGTGACGAAGCGGCCGGGCATGTCCTTGACTGGATAGCGGATGTGCCAGAGGTTGCCGGCCGTCTCTTCGTGCACGACCTCGAGATCGCTGAGGGCGGTGTGGCAGCGGGGACACCAGTTGACCATGTACTCGCCGCGGTAGATGAGGCCCTTTTCGTACAGCCGGACGAAGGTCTCGCGGACGGCGCGGGACAGGCCGGGATCGAGGGTGAAGCGGTTGCGCGTCCAGTCGCAGGAGGCGCCGATGCGCTTCATCTGGCGGATGATGGTCCCGCCGTACTGCTCCTTCCATTGCCAGACGCGGCGGACGAACTCTTCGCGGCCGAGATCGTGGCGCGTGAGCTTCTCGTTCTCCCACAAAGCCCTTTCGACCACCATCTGGGTGGCGATGCCCGCATGGTCCTGTCCGGGGAGCCACAGGGTCTGGTCGCCGCGCATGCGGCGCCAGCGGATGGTGGCGTCGATCTCGGTGTGCTCGAGCATGTGGCCGATGTGGAGGCTGCCGGTGACGTTCGGAGGGGGGATGACGAGGGAAAACACTTCCCTGCCGTCCTGTTTTTTCTCCGGGGGCGTGAAGTAGCCGCCGGCGATCCACGCCTCGGCCCAGCGCGGCTCAAACCGCTGCGGTTCGTAGACTTTCTCCAATGTCATGGGGGATGAACTTTCAGTCTAACAGGGGGGCCGTTCCCGTACACTATGGGCATGCGGCTGGAAGCGATGCAGGCGGCTCTGCGCCGCCAGGGACTCGACGGATGGCTGTTTTTCGATCACCACCGGCGTGACGGGCTGGCGTACCGGATTCTGGGGCTCGAGCCGCCGCGGACGCCGACGCGGCGGTGGTATTACTACGTGCCGGCGGCAGGCGAGCCGGTGAAACTGGCGCACCGGATCGAGGCGGGGATGCTGGATGCGTTGCCGGGGGAGAAGAGACTATACGCGGGCTGGCAGGAGCAGGAGCAGCGGCTGAAGGAGGTGCTCGCCGGGGCGCGGTGCGTGGCGATGCAGTACTCGCCGAAATGCGCAGTCCCGTATGTGGCGATGGTGGATGCGGGCACGGTGGAGCTGGTGCGTTCTCTGGGCGTGGAGGTCGTCTCGTCGGCGGCGCTGGTGCAGCAGTTTGAAGCGCTGTGGACGCCGGCGCAATACGCGAGCCACAAGCGGGCGCAGGCGAAAGTGGACGCCATCCGCGCGGCGGCGTTCCGCCTGGCGGAAGAGCGGCTGGCGGCGGGCGCGCGCGTCACGGAATTCGAGATCAAACAATTCATTCTGAATGCGTTTGAAACAGAAGGGCTGTTTACGGATCACGGCCCGATCGTGGCCGTGAACGCGCACGCCTCCGATCCGCACTACGAGCCGCAACCGGAAGGCTCGGCCGAAATCCGGCGGTGCGATCTGCTGCTGATCGACCTCTGGGCCAAGCTGCGCGAACCCGGCGCGGTGTATTACGACGTCACGTGGACGGCGTTCTGCGGCGCGGCGCCGCCGGAGCGGATGCTGGAGGTGTTCGCGGCGGTGGCGGGGGCGAGAGACGCCGCGGTGGACAGAGTGATCCGGGCAGCGGAGTCCGGCGAGCCGCTGTGCGGGTATCAGGTGGACGATGCGGCGCGCGGATATCTGCGCGGGCGGGGGCTGGCGGACTTCTTCATCCACCGCACCGGGCATTCGATCGGCGAAGACGTGCACGGGACGGGGGCGAACATGGACAATTTCGAGACGCACGACGACCGGCCCATCGTTCCGGGATTGTGCTTTTCCGTCGAGCCGGGCGTGTATCTGCCGGAGTTCGGCATCCGGAGCGAGGTAAACGTGTACCGGTCTGAAACGGGGGCGGAGGTGACGGGCGAGATTCAGAGGCAGTTGCTGCGGCTGGCGGTGTGAAAGGACGTCAGCGGGAGAAGCTCCGCGAGACGCTGACCTGCCAGAAGCGGTTATCGGGGATGCGGCGCTGGAGGCCCCACTGCTGGCGCCAGCCCGCTTCCAGCTGCGTGTCCTTCCAGGCGATGACGACGGCGGTCTGGTAGCGGATGACCCGGTGGCCGTGCGTGTCGTAAAAGTTCCACGAGTAGGTGTGGGCCGGACCGTGGCGGAAGGTGATGCGCACGGGATCCGTATTCACGAGCGGGTGATCGATCCATGCCTGCGAGTAGACGAGCGAGCCCTTGGGCAGGCGGCTGGCGAGCAGCGTCCACGAATCGGTGGTGACCGTGAGAGGGAAGCGCCAGGCGCGGGCGGTGTAGACGAGATTGCCGGGAATCAGCCAGTCTGTCGTGCCGGTAAGGACGGAGGGGAAGTTCCAATATTGAAGGCCTGAACCAAGGGCGAGGCTCTGCGAACCTTTGCGCCAGACGGGGGCGCGGTAAGTGAGGCCGGCGATAGTGTTGTTTTCGCCGGAGGGCCCGTCGGTGGTGTTCCAGCCGTGCAGGCAGAGCAGGTCGCCGGGGCGGAAGAGATTCGCGAGGCCGGTGGTGACGCGGCTCTGCCAGGCGGGTCCGTCGCCGAAAACGCCGCCAAGCGTGAGCTGGAAGGTATCGGCGAAACCGGTCTGGAGCGTCGTAACCCATCGGGTCGGCGGGCGGTTGGAGGCAATCGTCTGTTCGGAGACCTGCTGGGCGGCGGCGCTTGACGCAAGGAGGAGCGCGACAAACAGGACGGAGCGGTTCAAATCATCAAAATAACACAAACAGGTCTGAAACACAGCGTATTTCAGGAGCCGTTTCCGGAGGAGCTTGTTGAATCCCGCAAACTGGCTGCATCCGGATGCCCGTTGCGCGGTTCCCATGACCGCCCGGCCTGCGGTGCTTTGCGCGGCGCTGGCGCGGATGAGCATTCTTCTCCGGCGTCTGTCACGAGGGTTGGAAAAAAATAGCCGAACTGTTTTCAGGCGTTTCCTGCGTGGATGCGTCACTGGGCGGCTGTCTTCGGGGAGGTTCTGGGCCGGAGGTCCAAAGCCTTGCGGCCGCGTCCATTCGATCCCGCCCGACTGCAACCCACCCTGATCGACCTGGCCTTGCAAGACCGGCTCGAACGAGCCGCCTCTCCTGTTCCCTTCAGCGTCCTGCTGGAACTCCGTCACGGCGCAAGGGCGGAGGACCTCCTGAATCTGGCTCCTGCGGCATCGCCCATCGGCGCGGCCGAGCGGGGGCTGTTCCGGGCGCGGCTGACGAAGGCGGAGATTCTTGCGCTGGCGGAGAAGGGCGGGACGGTTCTGTACCGGATCTGGCTGAACCACCCGGTGCGTGCGCTCAGCGCATTGCGGGCGATTCAGGCTGATGCCGCGATGGCGGGCTTTCAGGCTACAGGGCGGGGCATTGTGTGGGCGGTGGCGGATTCGGGAATTGCCCAGCACAGGCACTTCGAAAAGCACGGGAATCTGCTTCTGACGGCTGGAATCGAGCACCGGGATTTCACCGGCGGTGATTCGCCGCTGACGGACGAATTCGGCCACGGAACGCATGTGGCGGGAATCCTGGCGGGCGAGGCGCCGGAGGGAGCGGCGCTGCCTGCGTCAGGCGCAGAAGGAACCGTGCGGGGGGTTGCACCGGAGACGAAGCTGATTTCACTGAAAGTCCTGGGGCCGGACGGATGCGGCGAGGTGTCCGACATTCTGGCGGCGCTCGATTATGTGCAGCAGTTGAACGGCTACGGACGGCGGCTGGTGGTTCATGGAGTGAATTTATCGCTGGGCTATGAGTTCGACCCGGAGTGGTTTGCCTGCGGGGCTTCGCCCCTGTGCCAGGAGATTGACCGGCTGGTTCATTCCGGGGTTTGCGTCGTGGTGGCCGCGGGGAATTCCGGGTATGGGTGGCAGAATTCCCAGCACACGGGAATGACGCCGACGTGTCTGGATCTGACGATCAACGATCCGGGCAACGCGGAACTGGCGATCACGGTGGGCTCGACGCACCGGGAGCGGCCGCACACGTTCGGGGTCTCGTATTTCTCGTCGAAAGGACCGACCGGCGACGGGCGGATGAAGCCGGATCTGGTGGCGCCGGGGGAACGGATTGTGAGCTGCGCCGCGCCCGGCAAGGCGCCGGCGGGCACGGACTGGCGGGTGGCGTATGTCGAGGACTCCGGAACGTCGATGGCAGCGCCGCATGTCTCGGGGGCTGTGGCGGCGTTTCTGTCGGTGCGGCCGGAGTTTATCGGGCGGCCGCTGGAAGTGAAAGAGATTTTCCTGCAGACGGCGACCGATCTGCGCCGCGCGCCGCATTTTCAGGGGCGCGGAATGGTGAACCTGTTTCGCGCGCTTCAGGCGCGCTGAGAGCTGAAAGTGATGCTCATTCTGGAGACTGAACAATGCCTCTGTTTCGGATTGATTTTGACGCCTCGGGGCGCTTCCGCAATGCCGCGCAACGGGACGCGCTTTTCGATTTTGTCCAGCGTGAACGGCCGCCGGTGGTGCTGATGGCGGCGCACGGATGGCTGAACGACACGGAAGCCAGCGGCCGGCTGTTCGCGTGGTTCGCGGAAGCGTTGCGGCCCCTGCCCGTGTGCGGCGTGGCGTGGCCATCGCATCCGTTGAAGCGGAACGCGGCCGGGGTGGTGAAGGCAGGTGTCGAGGCGACATCGTATTACCTGATGAAAGAGCGTGCGGCGGAAGTGGGCGCGGGCGGACTGGCGCCGCTGGTGCGCTCGTTGAGGCAGCTTGCGCCTGAGACGGCGGTGCATTTCGCCGGGCACTCGTTCGGAGCGCGGCTGGTCACCGCGGCGGCGATGGCGCTGGGGCGGCCGGACGGAGCGCCGCTGGTGGATTCGATGATGCTGATCCAGGCGGCGTTCTCTCAGTTCGCGTTCAGCCCGCAGGGGCTGTACCGGCCTGTCGTCGCCGAGCGGATGGTGCGCGGGCCGATCGCGGTGACGCACACGGTGCATGACAAAGCGGTGGGAATGGCCTATCCGGTGGCGTCGATGCTGAAGCGGCAGAACGCCTCGGGGCTCGGAGGACCGAACGATCCTTACGGAGGACTGGGCGCGAACGGGGCGCGCGGGCTGACGGCGGAGGAGTGCATCCACCTGAACCTGGGCGATGTGGTTTCGCTGGAAAAATTCCTCGGGTACCCGGTGATCAACCTGAATGCGGACCGCGTGATTCTGGGCCACTCGGACATCTTCAAGCCGCAGGTGGCGGACACGATGCGGGTGCTGACCACATTGCCCGTTCACGCTCGCTGACCTTCAGGCGGCCGTACGGCGCAGACATGGTTCAGAATAAGGGGAGTAAACCATGGCTGCCAGACGGGCGCCCGGCTGCCTGTGGCTGCTGCTGCTACCGCCGGGAGCGTTGCTGATTGTTGTTGCCGCGGGGATCTGGATCTCCAGCGCCCCGGTGCATCCGGACCGCATTGGGATTCCGATGACAATTTCGGTTGCGCCCCCTCCACGCTGGGAGGCAGCAGCGGAGCGGGCGCGCCGCGCAGCGCTCGCACATCTGGCTGATGAGAATCTGCCGGGGCTCTCCGTCGCCGTCGGGGTGGGCGACCGCGTTGTGTGGGCTGAGGGGTTCGGGTATGCCGACACGCGTACGCGGACACGAGTGACGCCGGATGTCCGATTCCGCATCGGGACGGCGTCCATCGCGCTGACGTCGGCGGCCGCGGGATTGCTGATGGAGCAAGACCGGCTGCATCTGGACGGCGAAGCGCATGCGCTGGTTCCGGGATTTCCCCCCAGAACGCCGCCCGTGACGCTTCGGGATCTGATGGCGCACACGGCGGGGTTGGAGCACGGGGTAGGGGACGAGGGGCCGCTGTTCACACAGCACTGCGAGGGCGCAGCGGAAGCGCTGCAGCATTTCGTCCGCTGGCCGGTGCTGTCAGAGCCGGGCACGGAATTCCACTTCTCGGCACTTGGCTGGATCGTGGCGAGCGCCGCGGTGGAGGCGGCGGCGCAGCGGCCGCTGATCGAATTCATGCAAGAGCGCGTGTTTCAGCCGCTCGGGATGACGCAGACGGGTGCCGACGAAGGGCCTCTGGAGAGAGATGACGACTTCCCGCTGTTCAACCTGTTCCGCGAGCTGGTGCTCGATCCGCGGACGAAAAGCGGAATGGGTCCTGCGGGCGCCAACATGGCGCCACTGCGGCAGGCGACGGCGTATTTCCCACGGTTCATCGAGAATCCGCGGCACGGAATGCACGTGATGCGGCCGCTGGATCTTTCGTGCTACTCCGGGGCGAGCGTGTTTGTCTCGACGGCGCCTGATCTGGTGAAGTTCGCGCTGGGCGTGCAGAAGGGAAAGCTGCTGAAGCCGGCCACCGTCGAAACGCTCCAAACGCCGCAGCGGCTGGCCTCCGGGCGGGAGACGGGGTACGGGCTGGGTTGGGAGACGGGCGAATCGGCAGTGGGCGGCAGGCGAGTGCGCAGTGCAGGGCACAGCGGCGTCCTGCTGGGCGGCGACGTCGCGGATCTCCGGATCTATCCGGAACAGGGCGTGGCGGTGGCCGTGCTGGCGAATATTTCCCATGCGAAGACAAGACGGCTTGGGGAACGGATTGCCGCGGAATTCCTGAAAGAAGCTCTGGGCGGGCAGAGATAGCGGAGGGATTCAAGCGGCTCATTCTTCGCGGCTGCGCTGGATGGGATTTTGGAAGCTCGCCCCATCCCGGAAAGGCCGATCGGAACCGGCGAGGCGCAGCCGCGCGGCGCATTCTGCGCCGCGAACGAATGCGGCGTCAGCATCGGCTTCAAAGCCGCGGACGAAGCGCGCGAAGCGCCCGAGAGTGAGCCCCCATGACCCTGCGGGATATCAGCATGGATGAACATCGCCGCTGCTTCTGAGCCGCCCGCGATGGCGGCGTCAGCCGCCGAAAGCAAGCGGTCACCGGCGCGGCCGGACACGGCCCTGTGGGCGATTTTCGAGGGAGCGGTCACCCGCACGGACCCTGCGCGGGTGGTTTTGGAGGGGACGGTCAGCGGCGCGGTCTGTTTCCAGCTTGCCGTCCTGGCCTTCCGGAGATGAGGCGTCAGTTGGTGCTGCCAGGAAAGCAGGAACGGCTGCGGCGGTCGAGCCGTTCACGCTAACCAAGGGACGAGGCGCAGCAGTCCGTGAAAGAGCGTGCGAATGCAGCGAAGCGCCAGGCGTCGGCGAAGTTGGAGGCGATTCCGAAGGAGACGCGGACGGCGCCTGTGCTCTTGGCGTCGATGCACATGCGGAGATCTTCCAGGGTGAAGCGGGAGCGGTGCTCGGCTTCAGCGCGGTGGAAACAGGCGGAGAGCTCCTCGGCGCGAAGGCCAAGGGCAGCCTCGCCGCCGCCAGGGTTGCAGAAGCAGCCCGTTCGGATGGAGATGCGCTCGCGCGCGGCCATCTCTTCGATGCGGAGGTGGTCGATGACCGAACCTTCCCGGTCGTAGAAGTTCATGGTCACGGTGCCGCCGCGTGGGCCGGCAGCGCCGGGACCGTAGATGCGGACAACCGGCCTGCCGTTGGAATGATGGAGGCTCTCCAGTTCCCGGATCAGCCACTGGGCCAGGCACTGGACGCGCGTGTGAATGTTGTCCAGTCCCGCCGAACGGAGATGGCTGAGGCCGATTTCCACGCCGGGAATATTCAGAAAATCCACCGTGCCGTCTTCAAAAGCCTCCGGACCATCAGCGAGAAAGTACCGGTCGCCCTGAACCGAGGCCACCGTGATCGTGCCGCCGGCAAACCAGGGGCGGTGGAGCTTTCCGAGCACGGCGCGCCTCGCAATGAGGCATCCGATGCCGGTGGGGTAGCCGAACATCTTGTAAAAGGACAGCGTGACGAACTCGGGCTTGACGCGGCTCAGATCAAGCCTGTTGGTGGGGACGAAAGCCGCGGCGTCGAGCAGGACGTCCCAGCCGGCGTCCTGTGCTTTGTCCACCCAGGCGAGATCGTGCTGGGCCCCGGAAAAATTCGACTGGGCCGGGTAGGCGAAAAGGCAATCCTGATTGTCCGGTTTTTCCGCCAGAGCGGCCTCCAGCTGTGCCTCATCCGCCAGCAAATCCGGGATGGAAAGCGGAACATAGCGGATCCGCGCGCCGCGGGCGCGGGCGAATTCGCGGATTCCATTCACCGAATTATGGTTGTCGAAGGTCAGCAGATAGACGCTGCCGGGCGCGAACGGGTAGGCCTCGCCGATCAGTTTCAAGGCGCCGGTGGCGTTGGGAGTGAAGACTACGACGTACTCCTCCGGCGAGGCGTTGAAATACTCGAGGACATCGCGGCGTCCGCGCTCGACCCACGCTGACATCTGCGCCGAAGCAGGGTTGCGCGAGTGAGGATTGCCGAAAACGTGGCTTTCGAGAAGCCGGAGATGTTCGCGAACCTGGCTCGCGCCGTACAGCCCGGCGCCCGTGTAATCGAGGTAGACTTCGCCGAGCTGATCGAGACGGGCATAGTCGCGCGCGCGCAATTCGTCCAGACTGCGCGTAGACTCGTACTCGGGCCAGGCGGAGAGGAACGCCGCGAAGGCATCCTCCCGGGCTGCCTGACGGTCGGCGGTGCCGATGCTCATGCCGGATTCAACCTCATGCCGGGATTCGGGGGAAGGAGGGCAGATGGCCCCACCTCCTGTGGGTGACTCTAACACACTGCGAACAGGAAAGTTGCCGCGTGTAGCACCACGCACATGTGGTGCCTATGCGTAAGTTTGTAAGATACTGTAAAAACGGGACTTGACAACGGGCCCAAGTTGAAGCATAAAGAAAGCGGGCATGCAAATATCAGTTATGCAGGTATTAAACTGGGCAATGCTGGAAGATGTCCAGGGCGGGAGAGCCTGAAAGGGGGGACGCGCGATGCAGTGGCTGAGCGAGTATCTCGACAAAAGGACGAGCGCGGCGGATGCGGTGAGCGAAATCCGGTCCGGGCAGACGGTCTACATTCATCCGGGCTGCGCGGTGCCGTTGGACCTGGTGGCGGCGCTGATGGAGCGCTCGCGCGATCTGGAAGACGTCCAGATCATTCACATGAAGACGCTGGGCGGGGCTGACTACACGCTGCCGGAGTATGAGCGCAGCTTCCGGACGATCGCGCTGTTCATCGGCGATAACGTGCGCCGGGCGGTGAACGAGGGGCGGGCGGAGTACATGCCCATCTTCCTGCATGAAATCGAGGGTCTGTTCGAGCGCGGCGAGCTCCAGCTGGATTACGTCCTGATGCAGGTCTCGCCGCCGGACAAGTACGGGTATCTGAGTCTGGGCGTGGGGGTGGACACGACGCTGACGGCGGCGCGGTGCGCGCAGCGGGTGATTGCCGAAGTGAACCCGAACATGCCGCGGACCCACGGGCAGACGTTCCTGCACATTTCCGAGATTCACAAGGTGGTGGAGGTGAGCCATCCTTTGCCGGAGATGACGGCGGATCCGGCCAATGACATCCAGCGGCGGATCGCGAAGAACGTGGCGTCGCTGATCCCGGACGGGGCGACGCTGCAGATGGGGATCGGGGCGGTGCCCGATGCGGTGCTGTCGTATCTGGTCCACCACAGGGATCTGGGGATGCACACGGAGATGTTCTCCGACGGGGTGATTCCCCTGATCGAAAAAGGCGTGATGAACGGGTCGCAGAAGACGATTCATCAGGCGAAACTGGTGGCCGGTTTCGTGCTGGGCACGCGGCGGCTGTTCGATTTCATCGACGACAACCCGCTGTTCGAGTTCCACCCGACGAAGTATGTGAACGACCCGTTTGTCATCGCGCAGAACCGGAAGATGATTGCGATCAATTCGGCGATCCAGGTGGATTTGACAGGGCAGGTTTGCGCGGATTCGATCGGCACGCGGCCGTACAGCGGATTCGGAGGGCAGGTGGATTTCATCCGGGGCGCGGCGCACAGCGAGGGAGGAAAGCCGATCATCGCTCTGCCCTCGACGGCGAAGGAGGGCGCGGTGTCGCGTATCGTGCCGATGCTGGATCCTGGCGCCGGGGTGGTGACGTCGCGGGCCGATGTCCATTATGTTGTGACCGAGCATGGGATCGCGTACCTGCACGGCAAGACGCTGCGGGAGCGCGCCGAGGCGCTGATTGCGATTGCGGACCCGAAGTTCCGGGATTCGCTGACGGAGTTTGCCTACCAGGCCCGTTATTTGCGGCCGAAATTCATACCGGTTTCCTGAGGAGGCGCCATGCCAGCGGCAGTCAAAGAAGACCGCGGTTATATCGTGATCAACGAGGAAGAATGCAAGGGCTGCGGCCTCTGCATCGAGGCCTGCGTGCAGAAGGTGCTGCACGCTGCGCCGTACCTGAACCGCTACGGCTACCACCCGGCCGTCTACGACGGGCACGGCTGCAACGGCTGCGGACTGTGCTTCTATGCATGTCCGGAACCGGGCGCCATCACGGTGTACAAGGCCGTCGCGTGAAAGGCGGGAGGTGAGCCATGCCGAGACAGCTGATCAAGGGAAACGAAGCGCTGGTGAAAGGCGCCATTCTGGGCGGCTGCCGGGCTTTCTACGGGTATCCGATCACGCCGGCAAATGAATTGACGGAAGCCGCCGCCTATTATCTGCCTCAGGTGGGCGGGACGTTCCTGCAGGCCGAGAGCGAGGTGGCGGCGATCAACATGGTGTTCGGCGCGGCCAGTGCGGGCATCCGCGCGATGACGGCATCCAGCGGGCCCGGCATCAGCCTGATGGCGGAGGGGATCAGCTATCTGGCGGGCGCCGAGCTGCCGTGCGTGATCGTCAACATCATGCGCGGCGGGCCGGGGCTCGGCAACATCGCTCCCGAGCAGGGCGATTATTTCCAGGCGGTGAAAGGCGGGGGGCATGGCAATTACCGCTGCCTGGTGCTGGCGCCGGCGACGGCGCAGGAGATGTGCGATCTGGCGCGGCTGGCGTTCGAGCTGGCGGACCGTTACCGCAACCCGGTGATGATTGTTGCCGACGGATACACGGGGCAGATGATGGAGCCGGTGGATTTCTACTCCACTGCGGCCGTCGATCCGCCCGTACCGGAGTGGGCGGTGACCGGGACGGCCGAGACGCGGAAGAACCTGATCACGTCGATCTACCTGCAGCCGGATGAACTGGAAGCGCATGTCCGGAAGCTGGCGGAGAAATACCGCCAGGCCGAAGAGCGCGAGGCCCGGTGGGAGAACTACCGCACGGACGACGCGGATCTGGTGTTCGTCGGATACGGCATCGTCAGCCGGGTGCTGAAGTCCGTCGTGGAAGCGCTGAGAGAGAAAGGTATCCGCGCCGGACTGTTGCGTCCTATTACGCTGTATCCATTTCCGTCGGCTGAGATCCGCCGTCTGGCCGGGCAGGCGGCGGTGTTTTTCACGGTGGAAATGAGCACGGGGCAGATGGTGGAAGACGTGCGCCTGGCGGTGGAAGGGCGGCGTCCGGTGGAGTTTTACGGGCGGTGCGGCGGCAATGTGCCGTCGGTGGAGGAGATCGTCCAGCACGTGACCCAGTGGATTGACGGCCGCGCCGAGCAGGCCGTCGCGGAGGTGATGCGCCATGCCTGACACGATTCCCGCCAACATGAAGCCTGTTCACGAGAAGCCGGAGTGCCTGTACGAGTCGTATTTCCGAAAGGGCGAGAACCCGCATCAAACGCACTACTGTCCGGGCTGCGGCCATGGCATCGCGCTGAAGCTGCTGGCGGAGGCCATCGATGAACTGGGCATCCGCGACCGCGTGATCATCGTGTCGCCCGTGGGCTGCTCGGTGTTTCTCTATTACTACTTCGACACGGGCAACGTGCAGGTGGCGCACGGGCGGGCGCCCGCGGCGGCGACCGGTCTGAAACGCTCGCGGCCGGACGCGATCGTCATTTCCTATCAGGGCGACGGCGATCTGGCGGCGATCGGCTCGGCCGAAATTCTGCACGCGGCCAACCGCGGCGAGGCCATCACCTCGATTTTCGTCAACAACGCGATTTACGGCATGACGGGCGGGCAGATGGCGCCGACGACGCCGCTCGGCAACAAGACCACCACGACGCCCTTCGGACGCGCGGCGCACAAGGATGGCTATCCGATCCACATTTCCGAGATGCTGTCCGCTCTGGACGGCCCTGTGTACATCGAGCGCGTGGCTCTCGGCAATGTCAAACAGATCCTGGCGGCGAAACGCGCCATCCGCAAGGCCATTGAAAACCAGATGAAGGGGCTGGGCTTCTCCCTCGTGGAAGTGCTGTCGCCCTGCCCGACGATCTGGAAGATGGATCCGGTGGACGCCCAGCGCCATGTGCGGGAGTTCATGACCGCGCTGTACCCGCTGGGCGTGAAGTGCGACCGCACGGCGCAGGCGCAGCCGATGCCCAAGGCGCAGCCCGCCCCGCCGCTGGAAGAGTTCCCCCGGCTGCTGAGGATTCCGACTGAGGAAGCGCCCCTGCAGCGCCACGCCTCGGCAGGCGAGGTGGACTGCCGGATCAAGGTGGCGGGCTTCGGCGGACAGGGAGTGCTGCTGCTGGGGCAGCTGATCGCCGAGGCGGGAATGGATTACGGTCTGGAAGTGTCGTGGCTGCCGAGCTACGGACCGGAGATGCGTTCAGGCACGTCGAACTGCCACGTGCGGCTGTCGACGCGCGCGATCGATTCGCCGCTGGTTTCGAAATCGCATGTCCTGATTGCTCTGAACGAGCCGTCCCTGCGCAAGTTCATGCCCGCCGTGCTGCCGGGCGGCACGGTGCTGTACAACGCAGCGGAGATTCCGGAGGACCTGCGCAGGAGCGACGTGACGGTCTACGCGCTGCCGTTCTTCGAGATCGCCGATAAAGAAGGCGCAGCCAAGGCGGGCAACATCGTGGCGCTGGGAGCGCTGCTGGAGGCCACGCGGCTGCTGCCTGTGGAAGTTGTGGACCATGCGATGGCCCGAGTCATCAAATCAGACAAATGGCTGGAGATCGACCGCCGCGCCCTGTCGCGCGGCATGGAAGCCATACGGTCCGTGAAGACCCAACCCGCGAAGGAGCCCTGCCATGCCTGACATGATGGACACGCTGGTGTATTTCAACGGCCGCACGGTGCCGCTGAAGGAAGCGCAGATCAACATCCTCACTCACGCCCTGCATTACGGCACGGGCGTGTTCGAGGGGATCCGCGGCTACTGGTCGCAGGACGCCGGCGAGCTGTTCCTGGTGCGGTGCGAAGAGCACTATCAGCGGTGGAAGACGAACTGCCGGATGCTCGGCATCGAGCCGCAGAAGTCGGCCGAAGAGCTGACCGAGCTGACGGCGGAGCTGGTGCGGCTGAATGGATTCCGCACGGACATCTACGTGCGGCCGCTGGCCTACACGTCTTCGCTTCGGATCGGGGTGAGGCCCGACGGCAGGTTCGACTTCGCGATCATCGCTGTGCCGTTCGGGGTCTACATCGACAGCTCGAAGGGCCTGCATGCCGGGATCGTCAGCTGGAGAAGGCTCGAGGATCACGCGCTGCCGGCGCGGGGCAAGATCTGCGGCGCCTACGTCAACAGCGTGCTGGCGACGACAGAGGCGCACCGGCACGGCTACGACGAGGCGATCCTGCTGAACGAGTCCGGCCATGTAGCCGAGGGCGCGACATGCAATCTGTTCATGGTGCGCCACGGAAAGCTGATCACGCCGCCGCCGTCGGACAACATTCTGGAGGGCATCACGCGCGCCTCGGTGATCGAACTGGCGCGGCGGGAGCTGCATATGGAAGTGATCGAACGGTCGATCGACCGGACGGAGCTGTACTCTTGCGACGAGGTGTTCCTGACAGGCACGGCAGTGGAAGTCGCGCCGGTGACGCGGATCGACTACATTCCGGTGGGCTCTGGCCAGATCGGAGTCGTCACCGAGCATCTGCGGCAGCTGTATTCGCAGGCGGTGCGCGGGCGGATCGTGGATTACCATACGTGGCTCCACCCCTGCTACCAGCCGATGCACGTCCATACGCGCTGAACTTCAGCCGGCAGCAGGGCGTCAGGCGCCGGGGCTGCCGCGCAGTTTCGAGATGACGGAGCGGATGGAATCGCGCGCCGGGTTGTCCGGATGGCGGCGCAGGAAATCGTCCAGCACGTCGGCGGCGCGCATTCCTTCCCCGCGGCGGATGTAGATTTCCGCCAGCGTCAGCTGCGGGTGGCTGAAGTGGGCGGGATCGAGCCGGATCGCCTCGAGCAGATATTTCTCCGCCAGATCGTAGCGCCCTAGGCCAAAGTACGTCATGCCGAGCTGTGAATTGGCCAACGCGTCGTTCGGGCGGCGGAGCACGGCATTCAGATTGTACTTCCAGGCTTCGTCGAACCTGCCGGTGGTGACGTAGACGCCGCCCAGGTTGACGACAGGTTCATAGGCGTTCTGGTCGGCTTCAAGAGCGCGGAGGAAGTACTTCTCGGCATCGTCATAGCGCTGGGTCTGGTAGGCGATGGTGCCGAGGAAATTCCATGCGGCAGCGAACTGCGGGGCAAGCTCGACGGCGCGTTCGAGATGGGCGATGGCGCCGGCGACGTCGCGGGACTCGAGCTTTTTGCCGGCGTTGCGGTATTCGTCGCGCGCTTTCTGCGGGATGGCGAGCTCGCGCACGCTGACGACGGCAGTGCGGTCCGGCGTCATTTTGGCCTCGTCGAGCCGGACGACGAGCTCCAGGCGGCCCTTCCGGTCCGCAGTCGAAGGGCCGACGGAGATGGTCTTGCGGACTTCGCCCTGGCCGGGAATGAAGACGATCAGGGTGTACGTGCCCTGTTGGATGTTGCGGAAACGGAACCTTCCGTTGGCGCCGGCGAGAGTGTTGCTGTGGAAGGGAGTCGTCGAACCGTGCAGCGACACCGAGGCCTGCGAGGCGGGGACGATCGTGCCGCGCACCTCGAAGATCTGGGCCAGCAGGAAGGCGAACAGCGCCAGGGCCACCACGGTTTCCCGATTCGATGATGGCATGCCGGGCGGCGGGGCTCAAGCTGCGGCGGTGTGCGCGGCCTATTTGCGCTGAAGGGCCGAGTTCAGCGCCTCCAGCCGGGCCAGAACCTGCTGTTCGGTCTCCCGCGACAGAGGCAGATGGACATTCACGCTCTCTTCCTCGCCGCGCCTGCTGAGCAGCAGAGCCCATGCAGCGAGGCCAGCGGCCGCCAGGCCGAGCCGCAGCGTGCTGGCGGTCCTCGTCCAATGGGCGGCGTCCTGATTGCGCAGCCAGACGGCAGCGGCGGAGCTGAGCATGTAGACGCAGAAGCCGACGCCGTGGGCCAGAAGGTTCCTGCGCATGGGGGCGGGATGGTAGAGCACGAAGAGCGCCAGGAGCAGAAGGAAGAAGAGCAGGGCGCTGTACGTGGTCGTTTCGATCAGATACATCGCGCGCAGCCAGCGGTAAGGCTCGCCCGAGAAGGTGAATTCCGCCCAGTGCAGGGCCAGAGAAAGCGCGAGGCTCAGGCAAAGCCCGAGGGCCAGGGCCGTGTTTCCGAGAATGGAAAGGCCGCGGTAGGAGCGCAGGATTTCCGAAGAGAGCTCGAAAACGGCCGCCGTGCGTCCGGCGATGAGAACGGGTTCGGTGAAAAGAATGGCGAAGGAATATTCGTTCAGATTCGTCTGGAAGACCTCGGGATCAACCAGATACTGCATGACCCAGAGCGAGCGGCACAGCTGCATGAGAAGGAGCGCAAAGACCGCCGGGTAGCGTCCCGCCAGACCGAGCCGCCAGAGACGCAAGACGAGAAGGAAATGCAGGGCGACCGTCGCATACCAGAAGATCTGCTCGGCGGTTCCGGGCAAAGCGTCTCCTTCCCGCAGGCGATCATAGCAGAGACGCGGCGTGAAGAAACACGAAGGCCCGGCGGAGATTCGCCTGACGCGCAGGCGGCTTCGCCGGGCCTGAACCGCTCTAGCGGAGGAAGAACGTCATTTCGGTGACAACGCCGCCGGGGCGCGTCGGCTTGGGCGGGCAGGGGCCGCAGGGCGGCATCGGGTCGGAAGCCGAGCCGATC
>Ga0101944_10000652_pt1 | contig 94861 bp, 87 predicted proteins | sample DewCreD2012metaG_FD_75245 | JGI IMG/M metagenome (GOLD analysis project Ga0101944, IMG submission 75245) | Hot spring sediment bacterial and archeal communities from British Columbia, Canada, to study Microbial Dark Matter (Phase II) - Dewar... ... | reverse complement strand
GGCGGATGCGAAGGTGAAGCGTGCGATGGAGCTGGCCAACAAGGCGGGGGCGCGGTTCGCGGTGATCGTAGGGGACGACGAGATCGCGCGGGGCGAGGTGGCGCTGAAAGACATGGCGAAGGCGGAGCAGACCACCGTCCAGCGGAGCGCGCTCGTGGAAGCGCTGCGTCGGGCGCGCGGCGGACGTATCGCCCAACGGAGTCGCGCCGGGCAGCCCCGGCTGGCGGGCAGGCTCTGGATGGTCAGGCGGCGTGCTCATCACGAAGTAGACGGAAATCTCAAATTGCTGGTTCCACGCGACGCACCCCGCGACTCGTCAGCCGGCGCACTTCGTCCAGCGCGCCACGCCATCTTGAAGGACCGGGTGCGCGTCGCCGTCGGCCTCCAGCAGGTCCAGGTGGCCCAGCACCTCCGAGCAGCCCAGGAACCAGTCCATGCCGCGCGTGAGCCGTTCGCCGAACGTGGCGTGGACCAGCTCCCACAGCGTTTGCGGGCCGGCGTCCAGCAGCTTCAGCAGGCGCTCCTTGCGGCGGGCGTGAAACGAGAGACGATGCCGGACCAGGCCGGCCACGTCGGTCACGACCTCGCCGTGGCCGGGCAGCGCGCGGGCCGGCTCCAGCGCCGCCATCCGGCGCATGTGATACAGATATTCCACCAGGCGCTTCGGGCGCGGCCCGTTCATCGTGCTGGGCGGCTCGAGGGTCGGGTTGGACGAAATATCGCGGATGAGATGGTCGTTGGCGAGCAGCGTGCGGGTCCCCGGCTCCCACAGGCAGATCAGGCCGCCGGCATGGCCGGGCGTGTGGTAGACGCGCCAGGCCGCGCCCGCCAGCTCGACGGTCTCGCCCTCGCCGATCTCGCGGGTCGGGGTCACGGGGTCCGCCCAGCGCGGCATGCTCGCGCCGGAGGCCTCCATGGCGGCGATCACGTCCTCGGGCACGCCGCCCTCCTGCCAGATGCGGTGGTAGAAAGGCAAGTGCCGGCCGCGTTCGGCGGCGTAGTCCCGCAGCCACGGCGTGTTATGCGGGTGGGTGAGCACCGCGCACCCGGAGCGCCGGGCGATCTCGGCCGCCAGCCCGACATGATCGACGTGATGGTGGGTGAGGATGAGCTGGCGGATGTCCTCGACGCGGCAGCCGTGCTGGGCGAGGCCGGCCTCCAGCGCCGCGCGCGACTCGTCCCACTTCGGCCCCGTGTCAATCAGAGTCAGCGGCTCGCCGACGGCCAGATAGACGTTAACGGGGCCGACGGGGAAGGGCGTGGGGATCGAGAGACAATGCAATCCAGACGCGGATTTCATGGATGAGCCAGGACCTTCACCGCACACCCCAGATTTCCAGATTTTCGCCGGCGACGACCGCCAGCGCGCGGCCATCCGGGGAGAGCGCCACCTGGCCGTCGCCGCCCGGCAGGTCGAGCGTGAACAGGCGCGCGCCGTCGGCCGCCCGCCAGAAATCAACCCGGCCCGGGAAACCGCCGGCCACCAGCGCGCCGTCGGCGCTGAACGCCAGGCTCATCACGCCCTCGACTTCCCAGGCGGCCTGCCGGGCGCCCTCGGCCCAGCGCCAGACCTGCACCTGTCGTCCATCCGACAGCGCCACACGCGCGCCATCGGGCGAGACGGTCATCAGCCCGGCCACCAGGCCCGGCGCGAGCGAAGTCAACCGGGCGCCGTCGCGCACGCGCCAGATGTCGATGGGCGGCGCGGTGGCGCGCCGCGTGATCATCAGCATCCCATCGGGCGCGTAGGTGAACGCCTGGACGCCGGGCGCGGTCCAGATGAGGACGCCGTCCAGCCGCCAGACCTTCAGCGTCGGCGCCGAGTTCGGGCGCCCGGCGGAGAAGTCCTCCAGCTCCGCCAGCGTGCCCGCATCGGGCGCAAAGCGCAGCGCCGCGCAGTCGCCGGGCCCGCAGTTGCGGACCTCGGCCAGGATGGGCTTGACATCCTGCCAGCGCTTGCGCTCCACGCCGCCGGCCAGGTCGGTGAGCACATAGACCAGGCTGTCCGGCGCGCCGGGGTCCTGCGCGGCCAGGCCGAAGGTGTTGGCGCTGAGCAGGCCATCCGGCGAGAGGGCCTCGCCGCGCAGAGTCCGGATCAAGACGCCGTCGCGCACGCGCCAGGCCTGAGCCAGGTCGCCGTCGGAAAGCCACAGGCTGCGGCTGCTGGCCGAGAAGGTCAGCGCCCGGACGCCGGCCAGGCCGATGGGCCAGCGCGCCAGCCGGGACAGTGCGGCGACGTTGTCGGGCGTCAGGGGCTGCGTCTCCGGCAGCCGCGTGCCCGCCGCCACGGCGCGCCGGGTGGGCGTCGCCGGCGCGGAAGTCAGCGTGGGCGTCGCCGCCGGGCCGGGGGCGCGCGGCGAGGCGGTGGCTGTCGCCGCGCCGGGACGGGGCGTGGGCGAGGTCAGGCCGGAACCGGACGGCAGGGTCGCCGATGGCGCGGGCGTGGCGGAGGCCGGGGCCCGGGTGGCGGCCGGTGTGGGGGCCAGGCTGCAGGCGGCCAGCGCCAGCGCGACGAGCGGGATCACCAGGCGTCGCATCGTCCCGAGCCTCCGGGCGCTCTACGCCGCGGCCAGGGCCGGCTGCGCGGCGAGGTCCGCCCCGCTCAGGGCGGCCTCCAGCAGCCGGTCGAACTCGGGCACGGAGGTCGCCGTCAGCAGCGGCACGCGCAGGAGGTCCTCGCCGGGCAGGCCGTGGATGTAGCGCGCCGCGTGCTTGCGGAACAAGAGCAGGCCGAAGCGCGGGCCGTAGAAATCCAGGTTGAGGGCCAGATGGCGGCGCATCAGCCGGACCTTCTCGTCCAGCGTTACCTGGGCGCGATCCTTGCCGGCGAAGATCCACGGGTTGCCGATGGCGGCCCGTCCGATCATCACGCCGTCGCAGCCGGTATGCGCGCGCAGGCGGGCGATGTCGGCCGCCGTCTTCACGTCGCCGTTGCCGATGACGGGGATACGCACGGCCTGCCGGACCTCGGCGATGGCGTCCCAGTCCGCCTGCCCGCCGTAGCCCTGGCTTTTCGTGCGGCCGTGCACGGCGATCAGGCTGGCGCCGTTATCCTCGAGGCGCCGGGCGTTGTCGACGTGGTTGCGGCTGAGGTCGTCCCAGCCCAGACGGATTTTGCCTGTCACCGGCACACGCAGCGCCGCAGACAGGCGGCGGAACAGCGCCTCGATCCGGTCCGGGAAGCGCAGCAGGCCGGAGCCTGCGCCGCGCTCGGCGATGTTCCTCACGTAACAGCCCATATTGACGTCGATGATGTCCGGCCTCTGCTCCGGCGGCAGTTCCTGCAGCCGCTGGGCCACGGCCACCATCCGGTCCACGTCGTGGCCGTAGATTTGGAACGTCATCGGCCGTTCGCCGGGGTGGAATTCAAGTTTGCGCCAGCACTTGGCGTCCTTCTTCCGGGTGGCGGCCAGTTCGTCCACATTGACGAACTCGGTGTAGGACATGGCCGAGCCCAGTTCGCGGCAGATCAGGCGGAAGGGCAGATCGGAAAAGCCGTCCATCGGCGAGAGGATCGCGTCGCCATGGACCGGGATATCACGGACATAAAAGGCGGGCCTGGACGTCATGACAGGGCGCATGATACCAAACTATGGGCCGCGTTCCCATTGGCCGGGCCGGGCTCACAACCCGCAGGCCGCTGGTTCAAGTCCAGCCGTCCCGGGAAACCGCGTCGGGTGCCTTCGGGCTTTTGGGCTGACCCGTCCGCCAGTCAGACACCCATCACCGCCGTCATGCCGGCGAAAGCCGGCCTCCAGGCGCAGACGCGCGCAGAAGAGCGGGAGCTTCTGGGCCCCGGCCTTCGCCGGGGCGACGGTGGAGATGGTTGCGCCCAGGCGCGGCGGCCCGGAGATCGACTACCATCGGCGATGCACCCACCGCGTCCCGCGACTCGCCAAGCAGGCCCACTTGCCTGATAATTCTCTTCTGTCGCGTGGCTCGACCACCAGGTTGCGGTGTGTGCGGGATGGGTGATCTATGTCTGCGCCGATGTTAGCCACCAAGCTCTACATCCCTTCGCCCCGGCCTCAGGTCGTCCTCCGCCCACGCCTGATCGCGCGCCTGAACGACGGCCTGCGCCAGAACCACGGTTTTGGACGCAAACTGACCCTCATCTCTGCCCCGGCCGGGTTCGGCAAGACCACGCTGGTCAGTGAGTGGGTCAGCCTGAGAGATGACGGTGAACGGAAGCCGGAAAAAGTAAGCGCAGCCGGACCTCCTTCTGCTTCCTCCCGTCCTCCTTTTCGGGTGGCCTGGTTGTCGCTGGATGAGGGCGACAATGACCCGGCGCGATTTCTGACCTACCTCGTCGCGGCCCTGCAGACGCTCGCCCCGCAGGTTGGCGCCGGCGTGCTGGCGGCGCTCCAATCCCCGCAATTCCCACCAGTCGAGCCGCTCCTCACGGCCCTGCTCAACGAACTGGCCGCCATCGCGGATCACTTCGTCCTCGTCCTGGACGACTACCACGTGATCGACGCCAAAGCCGTGGATCAGGCCCTCGCCTATCTGCTCATGCACCTGCCGCCCCAGATGCACCTGATCATCGCCACCCGCGAGGACCCGCCGCTGCCCCTGGCCCGGCTGCGCGCCCAGGGTCAATTGACCGAACTGCGCGCCGCCGACCTGCGCTTTACCGCCGGCGAGGCCGCCGAGTTTCTCAATCGGGTGATGGCTTTGCGCCTCACGGCCGGCGACATCGCCGCCCTGGAGACCCGCACGGAAGGCTGGATCGCGGGCCTGCAACTGGCCGCGCTGGCGTTGCAGGGCCTGGCCCAGCACGGGCAGCCCGACCCCGCCCCCTTTATCCAATCCTTCACCGGCAGCCACCAGTTCGTGATGGACTATCTGGTCGAGGAAGTCCTGCACCAACAGCCCGAAAGCGTCCAGGCTTTCTTGCTGCGCACGTCTATCCTCGGCCGGCTGTGCGCCCCTCTCTGCGAGGCTGTGCTGCTCGACCCGTCCGTTTCCGGGCAGGAGACTCTGGCGTATCTCGAGCGCGCCAACCTGTTCATCGTCCCGCTGGACAACGAGCGGCGCTGGTACCGTTACCACCACCTCTTTGCCGATCTGCTGCGGCAGCGGCTCCGCCAGAGCCTCGCCTCCCTGGCAGGCCAGGCGGAAAGCCAGATGCGCGCCTTGCACCTGCGCGCCAGCCAGTGGTACGAAGACAACGGCCTCCAGCTGGAGGCCTTTCGCCACGCGGCGGCCGCCGGCGATGTGGAGCGCGCCGAGCGTCTGATCGACAGCCGGGGGATTCCCCTGCACCTGAGCAGCGGGGTGACGCCGATACTGGACTGGCTGGAATCGTTGCCGAAGGACGTGCTGAATGCCCGGCCCTCGCTGTGGTGGCGGCACGCCGCCATGTTGCTGATCAACGGCCAGACGATCGGTGTGGAAGAGAAACTCCTGGCGGCGGAGGCCGCCCTGCCCGACGCCGCGGCGGACGACCAGACCCGGGCCCTGGTCGGGCAGATCGCCGCCGCGCGGGCGACGCTGGCGCTCACCCGGTATGACGTCGCGGGCATGCTGGCCCAGTCCCTCCGCGCCCTGGAGTTTCTGCGCCCCAGCCAACGCTTCCTGCGCGCCAACGCTCACTGGTCGCTGGGGTATGCCCATCTTCTCCAGGGAGACCGCGCCGCGGCCCGCCGGGCATGGATGGAAAGCATCGCGCTCAGCCAGGCCTCCGGAGCGGTTTTCACCACCATCCTGGCGACCATCGGCTTGGGCAATGTCCAGGAAGTCGACAACCAGCTGTATCCGGCGGCCGAGACTTATCGGCGCGTCGTGCAGCTGGCCGGCGACCATCCGCAGCAGATCGTCCACGAAGCGCATCTGGGCCTGGGCCGGGTGCTGTACGAATGGAACGAACTGGAGGCCGCCGAGCAGCACGGGCGGCAGGCCCTCGCCCTGGCGCGGCAGTATGAGCAGGTGATCGACCGTTTCATCCTCTGCGAGGTGTTTTTAGCCCGCGTGAGGCTCGCCCAGGGGGACGTGGACGGCGCGGCGGCTCTGCTGGCCCAGGCCGATCAGTCCGCGCGCCAGCGCAACTTTGTCCTGCGCCTGCCGGAAATTGCCGCCGCGCAGGTGCCGGTGCTGCTCCGCCAGGGCCAACGGCTGGCCGCCGCCGAACGCGCCCAGGCCCATGCCCTCCCCCTCAGTCAGGCCCGGGTCCACCTGGCCCAGGGGGACCCGGCCGCGGCCCTGGCGGTGCTGGAACCATGGCGCCGGCAGGCGGAAGCCAGGGCCTGGGAGGATGAACGGCTCAAGGCGATGGTGCTCCAGGCCGTGGCCCTCCAGGCGCAGGGTGAGAAGAAGAAGGCCGGACACCGGCTCGGCGACGCGCTGGCGCTGGCCGAGCCGGGCGGCTTCATCCGTCTCTTCGTCGACGAAGGGGCGCCCATGGCGGAACTGTTGTCCAGGCTGAAGGACGCCGGCGGCAGGCAGAAGGAATACCTTGCCAAACTGCTGGCCGCCTTTGGGGGCCAGGAGGCGCCTGGCCTCCCTTCCTTCGTGCGGCCTCTCATCGAGCCCTTGAGCCAGCGCGAGCTGGAAGTGCTGCAACTCATGGCCCAGGGCCTCTCGAATCACGAGATCAGCGAGCGGCTTTTCCTCGCCCTGAGCACCGTTAAGGGGCACAACCAGAGAATCTTCGACAAACTCCAGGTCCAGCGGCGCACTGAAGCCATCGCTCGCGCCCGTGACCTGGGCCTGGTGTAACCCGAACGCCCGCGCCCCGCCGCCCTACCCTCCAACCCTACTTAAGTATCTAGGCGCCGGCGCGCCGCGGAGAGATACTGCTTGTCAATCGAACCGGTGGCGCAGGCGGCGATGCCCGGCCACCTCAGGCGCCGGGAATGCCGAGCAACCTTGAACCCGTCACCGACCCCGGTCAAGCCGTGGTCTACCAGATCCGGATCAAAGGCCATCTGAGCCTTCAATGGTCAGACTGGTTTGCCGACCTGACCATCGCCCTGCAGGAGGAGGGCGACACACTTCTGACCGGCCCGGTGGCCGATCAGGCCGCGTTGCACGGGTTGCTGAAGAAAGTGCGTGATCTGGGCCTGCCGTTGATCTCGGTCATGCGTGTCCAGCCCGGCCCGGTGGGCGGCATGGGGCGGGCTACCTGACGAACGCCGCGGAGAAGGGTCAATGAGCGCAGAGAACATGACAGCCAGCACGTTTGGCCTGGAAGAGAAATGGCCGTATCGCGCCGGCGGCCTCGCCGCGCTGACAATCGGGGCGGCGTATATCCTCATCATCGGTTTGTTTGCCGCCGTGGGCGCGCCGCCGACCGGCGGCGAGGCCTGGCTTCAATACCTCGCCGGCAAGACGGCCGCCTGGTGGGCGATCGTGGGCCTCTCGGTCCTGACCAACTTTCTCTATGTGCCGGTGGCGTTGGCGCTCTACCTGGCCCTGCAGCGCGTCAACAAAAGCGCGCTGCTGATCGCGGCCGCTTTTGTGGCCTTGTTCGTTGCCCTGGAGCTGGCGGTCAACTGGACGCATTACGCCGCGCTGCTCATGCTCGCCGGCGACTACGCCGCCGCCACCAGCGACGCTCAGAGGGCGGTCTATGTGGCGGCCGCAAGTTATCCGTCGGCCGTGCTCGCTTCGCCCCTGGCGCTGGTCTACGCAATCGGCGCCCTCTCGTTCGGGGTTCTCATCATCGGTTTCGTCATGCTGAAAGGGGTCTTTAGCAAGCTCACGGCCTATCTGGGCGTGATCACGGGCCTGCTTGGCCTGCTGGCGGTGGCGGGCTGGGGCCCCGCCGTCATCCTGAACGCGATCTTCGCGACCCTCTGGCTCGTGCGGGTGGGCGACAGACTCTACCGGCTCGATCCGCGGTGACAGAGGCATCATTCATTCGGACGTGCCCGCTCACGGCGGTTCCAGAGGCGTGTCGGTATCTTGAAACAAGACATGCCGGGGGAAGATGGTGGTCACGCTGGGATGACCAGGCCCGGCACCTTTGGGAACGCCGGCTCAACCCGGCGGATCGTCAACCTATGGCGTCATGGAGAGTGAACAATGAACCGGAACAGCATTTTGATCGAAGCCGACGAGCTGCTGGAGAAACTGGGCGCTGACAACCTTCGCCTTTACGATGCCACCATCCAGTTCTTCGGAAGCGGCTCGGGTCTGACCGCCCACGAACAGTATCGGCAGGCGCACATCCCGGGGGCGGCTTTTTTCGATCATCAGAAGTTCTCGGATCCCAGCAGCGACTACATGTACACCGTTCTGCCCGCCGACCGGCTGGCCGGGCCGATCGGCGACCTCGGCATCTCGGCGGAGACGGAGGTTGTCGTGTATACGTCCGGGCCGCTGCCCTGCGCCACCCGCGCCTGGTGGCTCCTCTATTACGCCGGCCACAACCGGGTGCGCCTCCTTAACGGCGGGCTTGCGGCCTGGAAGAAGGCCGGGGGTCCGATCGCCCAGGGAGGCCATCAGTATGCGCCCTCTCACTTTGAGGGCCGGCCCCGGCCGCACCTGTTCGCCAGCAAAGAAGAAGTCCTGGCGGCGATGGGCGACGGCGCCGTGCGCACGGTGAATGTGTTGCCCCTGGCAAGCTACCAGGCGGCGCATATCGTCGGCTCGACCTGCCTCCCCTGCCTGGATTTGATGCAGGCGATGGACTCATTCCGGCCGGACGCCGAACTCGCCGCGCGCTTGCAGGAAGAGCGGCCTTACAAACGCGTCATCACCTACTGCGGCGGCGGCATCGCGGCGACGGTCAACGCCGTGGCTCATCTGATAGCCGGAAATGAAAATGTCGCCGTCTATGATGGTTCCCTGTACGAATGGGTGGGGGAAGGACTGCCTTTGACGGAGACCGGGGACGGGAACTGGGCCATCTGGGGGTAGCCAAACCGGACAAGAAAACGCCCCGGCGCGCAGGCCAGGGCGTCAGGGCGCGGTGAAGCGCGCGGGCGGCGCGGCTGTGCGCCGGGCTACACCGCGTCCTTGAGCGCCTTCACCGGGCGCGCCTTCACGACTTTGCGCTCGGGCTTGGCCTTGATCGTGATGGGCTCCTTGGTGAAAGGGTTGATGCCCGGGCGCTCCGGCGTGGCCGGCTTGATGCTCACGCTCAACTTGAGCAGGCCGGGGATGGTCACCTCGGGGTTCTTGCCCTTCTTGGTGAGCTCATGGATGATGATCTCGTTCACCGCCTGCAGGGCCGCCGCCGCCTCCTTCTTGGTCATCCCGGCCTTGTCAGCTACGGCGGCTACGAACTGGGATTTGCTGAGCTTCTTCTTAGCCATCGGTTCTCTCCTTTGTTGAATGTCAGGCTGTCAGGACGCCGTTTATACCTCAAAATCCCTAAAAAGCTAGCAAATCCGCCATTTTCCGGGCGATGGCCCCGGCGTCCGGGACCAGCGCCTGCATCAGGCCGGCGTTGTACGGGATCGGACAGTCCGGCACGCCCAGCCGCTGGAGCGGGGCGTCCAGGAACTGGAAAGCCTCGGCCGCGAGCGTGGCTATGATCTCGGCCGCAAAGCCGGCCGTCAGCGTGTCCTCGTGCACCACCAGGCCCTTCCCCGTCCGGCGCACCGAGGCCAGCACGGTCTCGCGGTCCCACGGCGCGATCGTGCGCAGGTCGATCACCTCCACCTGGCCCGGCCAGGCCTGCGCGGCCTCCAGGCAGCGGTAGACCATCTCGCCCCATGTCACCACGGTGAGCGCGTCGCCGGGCTGCACGATCGCCGCCCGCCCGAACGGCAGCACGTAATCGTCGCCCGGATACGGCCGGCGCGCAGGCGGCGTGTCCAGGAGCGCGCGGTGCTCGAAGAACAGCACCGGGTCGTCGCCGCGCAGCGCCGCGCGCAGCAGGCCGACCGCGTCCTCGACGTTGGACGGGAAGGCCAGCCGCCAGCCGATCATGTGCGCGAACGTGGCCTCGCCGGTGACCGTGTGGAAGGGGTCGTTGCTCTTCTTGCCGAGGCCCACCGGCACGCGGACCACCATCGGCGCCGCAAACCGACCGGCCGTGCGCCAGCGCAGCCAGCCGCACGTCTGCAGCGCCTCGGTGGCCGGGTCCGTGTACTTGCGGAACTGGATCTCCGGCGCCGGGCGCAGGCCGGCCAGCGCCATCCCCACCGCCCGGCCGATGATGCCCTCCTCCGACAGCGACGTGTCGAAGACGCGCGCCGCGCCAAACTTGCGCTGCAAATCGAGCGTGGCGCCGTGCACCCCGCCCTTGACGCCCACATCCTCGCCGAAGACCACCCGGCGCGGATCGGCCGCCAGCTCGGTCTCCAGCACGCGGCGCACGCCTTCGATCAGGTTGATGCGCGGGCCGCCGGGCTGCGGGTCCGTGGCCGGCGGCGCCGTCTCGGCGAAGACGAAACGCGCCGCCTGGGCCGGGTCCGGCTCAGGCAGCGCCAGCGCCTCGGCCAGGGCGGCGCGGACCTCGGCCTCCACCTCCCGGTCGAGGGCGTCCCAGTCCACCGGCAGGAGCTGGCGCAGATACTCGCGCAGATGAGGCAGCGGATCGCGGGCGGCCTCTTCGGCGCGCTGCCCCGGGCTCTTGTAGGCCTGCGTGTCGCTGATGGAATGCCCGGCCAGGCGCGGCACCGTCAGACGCAGCAGGCAGGGGCCGCGGCCGGCGCGGACGTAAGCCACCGCCTCGGCCACCGCCGCGGCGGTTTCCGGCGGGATCACGCCGCTGGCCTGGAGGACGTGCAGGTCGCGGTAGCTGGACAGGTTGTCGGCGATGTTGCCGACGGGGGTCTGCAAGCCGGACGGGACCGAGATGGCGTAGCCGTTGTCTTCGATAAAGAACAACTGCGGCAACCGCAGGGTGGCGGCGATGTTGAGCGCGGCCCAGAAGCCGTTGGCGGACGTGGAGCCGTCGCCGCCGTGGGCCACCGCGAGCGCCCCGCCCCACGCCGCCTCCGCGAGCGTGTCACGGTGATAGACGATGGCCTGCGCCCAGCCGGCCGCCGGCGAGTACTGCGAGCCGACGTCGCCCGGCGCGGGCAGGATGGCGGCGCCGCCGCGGCTCTTCATCGAATAGAGCACGCCGCAGTCGCGCCCGTCCGACGGCCCGCCGGCGCGCCCCAGCCCGGCGGCGAAGAGCTCGCGCGGCGTGAGGCCGACGGCCAGCGCCAGCGGCCGGGAGCGGTAATACGGGAAGACGCCGTCGTGAGGGTGTGTGAGCGCCAGCCCGAGCAGGACCTGGGAGAGTTCATGCCCGCGCGCCGAGAACTGGTAGGCGATCTGGCCGGCCGGCGCCAGTTCACGCTCCTCGATCAGGTCCATCCAGCGCGAAGTCAACGCCAGCCGGGCGACGCGGAGCCAGTCGAGGGTCAGCATAGTCGAGGCTTCAACGCCAGAGCGCACGGGCGCGACGAGGCTAACCCTGCGCCGCTTTCGGCTGGCTGAGCATCAGCACCGACCAGCGGCCGCTCTGCGCCACGTCGCCCGCCTGGTTGAGCACGTTCAGCTTGATGGTGACGGCGCCGCCGTTCAGCCGCGGATAGGGCCTGGTCTCCACCACCTCGGCCTCCACGTGCACCGTGTCGCCGAAGAAGACGGGCTTGCTGAACTTCCACTCGGCGATCTCGCGGAAGGCCAGCACCGTGCCCTCCATCACGCCGGTCTGCGTCACCAGCCCGGAGGCGATGGCCATGACGCACAGGCCGTGCGCGATGCGCTGGCCGAAGGGGGTCGCGGCCGCGTAGGTCGCGTCGGTATGGATCTGGTTGAAATCGCCGGACAGGCCCGCGAACGTGACCACGTCCGTCTCCGTGACCGTGCGCGCCATGGTGACGATCTTCTGGCCGACCTCGAACTCTTCGAAGAACATTCCGCGCTGGCGGGGAGGCAGAGGCATGAGAAGCTCCTATTGATCCAAAAATCGCTTCATCGCCGCTTCGCCCTGCGTCTCGCCGATCAGGGCCAGCGTGCGCTCGAACTCGGCCACGGTGCGCTGGGTGGCGGCCTCGATCGCGTACGGGAACAGCGCGCCGGTCGAGGGGGCATCCAGGTTCATCCAGGCGTGCGCGTCCCGCGGGGTCAGGGCCTTCACCAGCGGGCGCAAGACCGGGATGATCCACAACGCTTCGATCGGCCAGTAGACGCGGCCGGACATCAGCTTGGGGTGTTTGAGCAGCCAGGCATCCAGGCCGTTGATCTTGCTGGGCGGCGGCAGTTTGGCGCGGTCGGTGTCGGCCTCGCCCGGGATCAGGGTCTGCTGGTCGGCCCACAGGCGGACGTAGTTGGAGTGGGCGTAGAAGTCCTGCACGCCGTGCGAGAGCCGGCCGAAAGCCGCCCAGGCCTCGGCCGGGTCGGCGGCGCGGGCGGCCGCGCGGCGGCACGCCTCCACATACGCCAGCGCGCGGTCGAACAGGCTGTCGTCGAAATGGAATTCGGGCCGGAACAGGCCGCCCAGCCGGTCCTGGTCGAGGTTGGCGCGGGTTATGGCGGCCAGGGCGCGCGGGGAGACACGCCCCTCCAGAGCCTGGGCCAGTATCTGACGGTGGTAGCTGGCGTCCATATCGGCCCTTCAACCCAGCCCGGTCTGACGCCGCAGCGTGTCCAGGTCGAAATACAGCCGTTCACCCAGGATCCGGCCGGCCTGCATCGGGAAGACAATGGTCAGCGGCAGGCGCACGGACCGGCCGGAGGCCGGGAAGCCGAAGAGCGGGCCGGTGTGGGTGCCCCGCATGACCGACTCTTCGACCACGCCGGCCTCGGCGATGAAGACGTTGATCAGGTCAAAGGTCACATCCGGCATGGCCTCGAACAGGCCGCGGTAGAAGACGGCCACCGCCTCCGGGCCGACGTGCTTCTCGCCGGTCGCCATCACTTCATAGACCGGCTCCGGGCACAACGTCGCCAACAGCCCTTCGATCGAGCGCCGGTTCTCGGCCAGGACGTGCTTCTGCCACAGACGCTTGTTGGCGTGGAGAGACATGGCCCCTAATTTACCATACGTCTGGGAACCGGCTCCCCGCCCCGTATGGTTGCAGGTTCAGCCAGCCGCCATCGGGCGGCCGCGGAGACGCAGTGGCACGCGCCTAACTCTGTGGGCCATATCCCGATGCCTGTGTAAACGCGTTGGGGCGCACGGCCGTGCGCCCCGGCTGGCGGGAAATTACGCAAAACTCGAAAAACGACCTGCTCTGTGTCTCCGTGTCTCAGCGGCGAAAATGAAGGCGGGCGGGCGTTCAGTCGACCGTGATGAGGTCTTTCACCTGCTCGAACGTCGCCGGCCCGATGCCTTTGACGTTCATCAGCGCCTCAATCGACTTGAAGGGCCCATGCGCCTCGCGGTACTCGAGGATGCGCTGGGCGGTGGCCGGGCCAATGCGCGGCAACTGCTCCAACTCCGCGGCCGTGGCGGTGTTGAGGTTGAGCTTCGCCCCGGGGGCCAGCGCCGCCGAGCGCGAGGCCGAGGCGGCCGGCGCTGCGGGGATCGGGGTCGCGGTTGGTTCGGGCGTGGGCGAGGGCGTGCCCGGCCCGACGGTGATGGTCGGCGCGGGCGTCCGCGTGGGCGGCGCCGGCGTCCGGGTCGGCGGCAGGTGCGGCACTTCCACCCGGTCGCCGTCCTCCAGCACCTGGGCCAGGTTGAGCTGGCTCAGGTCGGCCTGGGCCAGCGGCCCGCCGGCCGCCGCCAGGGCCGCCTCCACGATACTGTTGCGCGGCAGCGGGTAGACCCCCGGCCGCGCTACCGCGCCCAGCACGTACACGCGGGCCGGGACCGGCGTCGGCGCGTCGGCCAGCTGCACCGCGCGGCCCGGCGGCCGTCGCGCCACCACCAGCAGGACGCCGGTGGCGGCCAGCGCCAGGAGCAGGCCATAGAGCAGGCCATAAACGAACTTTCGGTCGATGGTCATCTCGTGTACCCCCAAGCAAGCTGCGCTTATAATCCAAACCGGCGCTCACTCAAACAAGGGCAATATGGTTGGCACAATCCTGAACATCCTGGCGGTCCTGATCGGCGGCGGGCTGGGCACGGCCTTTGGCGAGCGCCTCCCGGCGGGCGTGCGCCAGACGGTGCTGAACGGCCTGGGGCTCTTCACCATCGCCATCGGCCTGAAGATGACGCTCGACACGCAGAACGCGCTCATCATCCTGGGCAGCGTCCTGGTCGGCGGCCTGCTCGGGGAGTGGTGGCAGATCGAGGCCGGCCTCCAGCGTCTGGGCGCGTGGCTGGAGGCTCGTTTCGCGCGCAGCGCGACCAGTGAGGGCACGGCACGCTTCATCAAGGGCTTTGTCTCGGCCAGCCTGGTGTTCTGCGTCGGGCCGCTGACGATCCTGGGCTCCATCCAGGACGGGCTGACCGGGGACTATCAACTACTGGCGATCAAGTCGGTGCTGGACGGTTTCGCGTCGCTGGCCTTCGCGGCGTCGATGGGGATCGGCGTGGTCTTCTCGGCCGTCGTCATCCTGATCTACCAGGGCGGGCTGACGCTGCTGGCCGCCCAGGCGCAGGCCTGGCTGACCCAGCCCATGATCGGCGAGATGACGGCGACCGGCGGCCTGCTCATCATGGGCATCGGCTTCGGGCCGCTGCTGGAATTGAAACCGATCCGCGTGGCGAATTATCTCCCCGCGCTGGTCATCGCGCCGCTGATCGTGGCTGCGCTCACCGCCCTGGGCCTGCCGCTCAGCCCGTCTGTACCGTGACCCCCTGCCCGCCCAACCAGCCCACGAAAGCCGCCGGGTCAAGGGCCTGGGCCGGCGCCAGGAGGCCGCGCTGATCGCCGCCGGCGTGGAGCCGGCCGGCGGCGTAAGCCGCGATCTCGGCCGTCAACGCATACGGGTCCACGCCGCGCACGATCACGGGCGCGCGGCCCTCCAGTTCGACCTGAAGGGCGAAGCGAAAGGCCGTCCGTTGATGCTCCGGCGGCGGCGGCGCCAGGCGCCGGAACGAGAGCGCCGTCAGCCAGCCCAGCGGCGTGCGCAGGAGCAGGCTCGCCCCGGCCAGCAGCGCCGAGAGGGGCCGCGCCCAGAACGGATCGACGGCCAGCCAGGCCTGCACGCTCTGCACCGGTGCATGGGCCGGGACCGTGACGACCTCAGCGCTGGGGAATGAGACCGCGCCATAGAGCCGGCCGTCGAGCCGCGCGCGCCGGGTCGCCGCTCCCGGCCATTGCCCCTGCCATCTTCCACCGCGGTACGTCAGCCACGAGGTCGCGTAAGTCCGCAAGCCCGAAAGCCGCGTGCCGTAGCTGATGACGCCCTCCGGGTTGGCGTAGGCGTAGACGATATCCAACGCGCCGAGCGGCGCCGCGCCCCCGCGAACCAGCGTCGCCACCACGCAATCCGAGATCGCCACCTCGAACGCGCACGCCGGCACGAGGGCCGCGCCGGTCTGGCGAGCCAACGCGTCGTACGACCGCATCCGGTACACGTAGGCCAGTTCGTTGTTGATGTCGAGATAGTGGACGCCGCGCATAGCGGCCAGGCGCAGCACCGGCTCGCCCAGGTCTGTAAACGGCCCGGCGCAGTTGACGACGACGGGCCGGCCGGCGGGCGCGCCGCCTGGGACGGGCGAGAAGAGCGGCGCGGGATCGTGCGCGTCGGCGATGAGCCAAGCCGGGCGCGCGGGGAGCCGGGCCGACAGCGCCGCCAGTCTCTCGGCCGAGCGGCCGGCGAGGCGGTAAGGCAGCCCGGCCCGGTCCAGGGCCTGGGCGACGCGGCGGCCTGTGAAGCCGGTGGCGCCAAAGAGCGTGATCAAGAGGGCGGCCGATGAGCGGCGACGGGTGAGCGCGGCAGCGGCGGCGGGCCGTCAGGGGCAACGCCCGTCGATCCAGTCCAGGATATCGCCCAGGACCTGGGCGCGCTCGACCTCGTTGTGGACCTCGTGGTAGAGGCCAGGATAGACCTTGAAGGTCTTGTCGCTCGAAGTGACGCGCTCGACGAAATCCTGCGAGGTCGCCGGGGCGAAGACGCCGTCGGCGCCGCCATGGAGGAGGAGCAGCGGCAGCCGCAGCGCGCCCGCTTCGGCCAGCAACGCCTCGCCGCGCGCCAGGGCGTCCGCGCCCAGCCGGGCCGACATGCGGGCGTGGACCAGATGTTGATCCGGGTAGGCCGCCATCAGAGCCGTGTCGTGCGTCATCGGGACCGCCGCGTCCAGGCCGGTCTCCTGGCTGAAGGCCGGGACCAGGCCGGCCAGCGCCCGCGCCAGCAGGACCTTCCAGGCCGGCGGCCGGTAGATCAGCTTCAGCCACGGCGCGCTGACGATGACCCCGGCCGCCTCCGGCCGACGCTGGATGGCGTAGCTCAGCGTGATCTGGCCGCCCAGGCTGTGTCCATAGAGAAAGAGCGGCCGGCCCGGGTGCTCCGCCTGCGCGGCGGCGATTACGCGCCCCAGGTCGCTGAGCAGGGCTTCATAGCTGGGCGCGTGGCCGCGCGGCCCGCCGGAGCGGCCGTGCCCGCGCAAATCGTAGGCGCAGAAGACATGGCCCCGGGCGTTGAAGGCCTGGGCCACATGCTCGTACTTGGTCGCGTACTCGCCGTGGCCGTGCGTCAGCACGACGACGGAGCGGGGCGCGCCAGGGACACCCCAGCCATAAGTCGCCAGGTTCAGGCCGTCTCGCGCTGTGAGGATCCGGTCATATCGGGACATACCGCCTCCTGCCCTGCCGGAATTATAGTCCGCCGGCCGCAAACGAAATCACACCGCCCGCCGCTGATCACCGACGCATAATGGGGCCACGTGTAACCCGCCGCCCAGCGCTTCGTTCCAGAGCATAGCGCTGGGCATGCCGGAGGAGCCTGAGAATGTCTCGACACACGGATCGCCTGGGCGCACTGACTCTGGTTGCGATGGCCGGCCTGTTGATGGCGGCGGCCAGCCCGGGGGCGGCGCAGACCGCGCTGGACCAGCGCGCCACCCGGACTGCCCGGCCTGGCGCGGCCGCGACCGCTACGACGCTCAAGGCCACGGCCAGCGCCGGCGCGACCCGGCTCGCGGCGACCAGCGCGGCGCTCCAGGCTAAGGCCACCGCGTTGCGCGCCACGCTGACCCCGTTCGCCACCGTGCCGGCGGACGAGGCCGCCGCCGCCATCTCCACCTATGCCGCGGATGTCCTGGGGCTGGCCGTCACAGTCAAGAAGGCCAGCGGCCTGTCCGGCGCGGTGACACGCACCCTGACGCAGACCCCCATCGGCAGCGCCGCCCAGTCGGCTACTGCGAAACTGGCGGTGAAGTCCTACGGCGCCACATTGAGCAACGGCGCGGCATCGTTGAGCTACGGCGCCGGCGTCGTGTCGGGCGACCTCTCGGTGGACGTGCAGGCCTCCAGCCTGGGGGTTTACTCTCTGGTCGTCACCGGCACCGCGGCCTCCAATGCCGAGGCGGCGCTGGCCCTGGCCAAGGCCACTTTTCCGGCGCTGGCCGAGCTTCGCTACACCGCCTATGCCACCACCAAGGGCTACGCCTGGTATGCGGCCAGCAGCGTGAGCGCGGTCGATCCGAAGACGAGAAAAGTCGTGACGCTGGCCCAGGCCGTGGTCCTGTACGTGGTACCCGGACGGGCTGGCGCCGCCAGCATCTCCGCGACCGTGGGCCGCGGGGAGTTCGCCGCAGCACTCAAGGCGCCCTGAAGCCAAGGACCGGCAGACGCCGGTCCTTTTTTGCGGCCCCGTCACGCCGGGGTCGTTTTTCGAATTTTGTGTAATTCCCCACCAGCAGGGGCGCACGGCCGTGCGCCCCAACGCATTTATACAGGCATCAGGATACGGCCCCTGGTCGGCTGAAGCGCCCTCGTTTACCTGTCAATCTCGCTGATCTCAAAGCGGCAGGCCGGCGCCCCCATGGACTTACAGGCCGTTTCGACGACCTCATGCTCGCGGCCGACCGCCCAGCGCAGCGCTTCCTGCAGCTTGCCCACCGTCAGCCAGCAGCCGGGCGTTTCCCGCCGCCGGCCAAAGACCCCGTCGCCCTCGTAATCGAGGAAGAGCGCGCGTGAACCGTCGGCCTGCGCCTCGACCCGGCCGCCGGGATACGCCAGGTCCTGGGCGAGCCAGCGCAGCGCGGCCAGCCGGCGGGCTTCGCGCGACATGGTCAGAAAGGCCACGCGCAAGCTCGCCGCGCGGATGCGCTCGTGGTCCAGCATCTGTTGAAACGACGCCTGGCCGATCCGGAGGAGGGTGCCGCGCGCCCCGCGCCCGTAGTACGTCTCGATCGCCTGGACCAGCGCCGCGTACTCGCCGGCGTGCAGGCGCAGGCCGCGATCATACTTGGGCAGCCCGGTGGTGAAACGGTGCAGGCGCGCCTGGCGCAGCACCGTCATCAAACTGCCGCGGCCCAAGACCTCCTGGATGGCGAGCAGCAACAGACGGATGCGGGCATTCGGCAACTCGCGGCCATGGAGATTAGCGTTCATGGCCTGGTCCCTGGTGGGTGCTGTGCGCTGGAAAATTGTCATGACCATCAGGAGCGCTCACGTCGGTATCTTATCATTAGAGGTCGAGTTGGTACACCGGGAAACGCGTGCCGGTAAGCTGAAAACCCAGCCGGCGATAGACCGCCAGCGACGCGGCGTTGTTGTGCTGGGTGTTGACCGTAATCTCGCGCCCGCCGCGCCGGTCGCAGAACGCGATCAGGTCGCCGACGAGCGCCCGGCCCACCCCGCGCCCCTGCCACCCCGGCCACACCGCCAGACGGGCCAGGTGGACGCCGTTGCGGCCGGGCGTGGCCAGCTGGTAGCCGATCACCCGGCCGTCGCGCTCAGCTACGCTGGCATATTCCGCCTGAGCCATCGCCAGGTGCACCATCTCAGCTGAGAGCTGCCACGGCGGCTGGAAGGCCGCCCGGTCCGCGGCCGCGATGGCTTCCAGGTCGGAGCGTTCGGCCGGGCGGAGCGCCACGTCCACCGGCGGGCCGGCCGGCGGATGAGCTACCCCCGCCGGGCGGCTCAGGACGACCACCGCATGGGTCTGCCGGAACCCGGCCGACTCGTATAACGGCGCCGTCCACGCTTCCAGGCTGAGCGCCGCCGCCTGGCGCAGGCCGCGTTCCGTCAGTCCCGCACGCGCCAGCGGCCAGAGCAACGCCCAGACCGTCTCGGGCGCCAGGCCCTCCACCACGCCAAAGAACCGGATCCAGGCCGTGTCGGGCAGGTCCGGCGGGCAGGCCAGCGCGCCCACCAGACGCGACCCGCGCTCGGCGACGACGAACGGCTGGCGGCCCAGCCACTCCTCGACCGGTTTCCAATCCAGATGCGCGTGCACCCGCTCTTCGTAGCGCGCCAGGGTCTGGAGGGCGCGGCGGTCGTCGGGGATCGCCGGCCGCGCCGTCAACGAGCGCGAGGGCCACATGGCGCGGTTATAGCACGACTGCCGGCTCAGGGCCAAATGCTTGCTTTTCTGTATCGGCTGAAGTAAACTGCGCGCCATCTTTCCAAAGGGTAACCCTATGGCAGGCAGCGGCAAAGACAAGGCGCTGGACGCGGCGCTGGCCCAGATCAAGAAACAATTCGGCGACGGCGCCGTGATGCGGCTCGGCGAGGCCAGCCACCTGGCGGTCGAGGCCATTTCCACCGGGTCGCTGGCGCTCGATCTGGCCATCGGCGTCGGCGGCATCCCGCGCGGCCGCGTCACCGAGATCTACGGCCCGGAGTCGTCCGGCAAGACCACCCTCTGCCAGCATATCGTCGCCGAGGCCCAGCGGACCGGCGGCGTGTGCGCCTATATCGACATGGAACACGCGCTGGACCCGGTCTACGCCGAGATCTGCGGCGTGGACGTGGACAACCTGTACATCGCCCAGCCGGACACGGGCGAGCAGGCCCTGGAGATCGCCCAGTCGCTGGTGCGCTCCGGGGCCATTGACGTGGTCGTGGTGGACTCGGTGGCGGCCCTGGTGCCGCGCTCCGAGATTGAGGGCGACATGGGCGACGCCACCATGGGCCAGCAGGCGCGCCTGATGAGCCAGGCCCTGCGCAAGCTCTCCGGCGCCATCAAACAGACGAACACCGCCGTGGTCTTTACCAACCAGTTGCGCCAGAAGATCGGCGTGATGTTCGGCAACCCGGAGACCACCACCGGCGGCATGGCGCTCAAGTTCTACGCCAGCGTCCGATTGGACGTCCGCCGCATCCAGGCGATTAAGGAAGGCGCGGAAGTCGTCGGCTCGCGAACACGCGTTCGGGTCACCAAGAACAAGGTCGCCCCGCCCTTTCGTGAAGCCGAATTTGATATAATGTACAATGAGGGTATATCCAAGGTCGGAGACATCATTGACCTGGGCACCCAGTTGGAAATTATTACCAAACGAGGCGCCTTCTTCTCCTTTCAGGAGATGCGCCTCGGGCAGGGACGCGAAAACACCAAGGCCTATCTCAAGGAGCATCCGGACGTCGCGCAGACCATCGAGCAGGCGATCCGCCGGCAGATGGGGGCGACCAAAGTTGCGTTACCGACCGGGCCTGATGCGGATAGCGGCGAGGAGGACGAGTGAGCCTCGCCGGCCCGGTTGGAGGTCGCCGTCCCGGGTCCAGCTACAGAACGCTTATTGTCAGCTTCAGTTGGGTTTTTGTCGCCCGGCAACCGGTCAGCCGGGCTGCGGACACTCGGAATTCGGAATGCAGAAGCGGCGCCCGGTTGGGGCTTCCCTGATATCGACGTGAACCGCCGGGCCGGTCCCGCGCCGCGGGCCGGTCTCTGCGTCCCTGTTCCGGCGGCGTAGATCGTCGCTGACGCTTCGCCGTTTCCGAACCGCTCGACTGACGTCCGTAATAAGCGGCTGTGGCTCGCCTCCGGTGCGCGCGCCACAGCTGTTTTTGTTTGGCGGCGCTGACGATTGACAGGTGGACGGGTGAAAGTCACCGCGCTCAAGCTGCAGGCCCGCAATCCGGCGCGGGTCAACGTGTACCTGGACGGCCGGTTCGCCTTCGGGCTGGCCAAGACGGAGGCCGTGCGTCTGCGGGTGGGCCAGGAACTGACCCCGGCCGACATCGCCCGCCTGCAGGCCGCCGACGAGCGCGAGCAGGTCCATGCCCGGGCGCTCCGCTTCCTGGCCGTCCGCCCGCGCTCGGAGACCGAGGTGCGCCGGCACCTGGAGAAACACAAGGTCGGGGAGGCCGAGATCGACCAGGAGCTCGCCCGGCTGCGCGAGACGGGCCTGGTGGACGACCGGGCGTTTGCCCGGCTGTGGGTGGAGAATCGCGCGGCTTTTCGACCACGCAGTAAACGCGCCCTGCAGGTCGAACTGAAGCGCAAGGGGATCGCCCCGGAGGCCCAGCGCGAGGCGCTGACGGCCGCCGACGACGACGACGCCCTCTACCGGCTGGCGGCCGGGCGCGCGCGGCGGCTGGCCGCCCTGCCCCTGCCCGAGTTCCGGCGGAAGCTGGGGGACTTCCTGGCCCGGCGCGGCTTCGATTTCGACCAGATCGAAGCCGCCGTGGAGCGGGCCTGGCGGGACATCCAGGGTGAGGCCGACGGCTGATATCAGGCGCGTTTGGAAAGCGAGTGGACGTTTATGAGCGGGACCGAAATTATCATCGTGCTCGAAGTGTTGTTGGCGCTGGCGGCCGGTTTCGGCGCGGGTTACTGGCTCGGCTTCCGGCGCCACCGCCAGAAGGTGGAGGCCCAGCAGCGCGAGCTGGAGCTCAACCTGCGGGACATCGAACAGCACAAAGCCCGCGTGCTGCAGGAGGCCGAGGCGCAGGCGAAAGAGGTCATCTTCAAGGCGAAGGACGAGTCGATCAAGATCCGCGACGAGGCCGAGGCGGAGGCCGAACGGCGCATGGCCGATCTGATCAAAGAGGACCAGCGCCTGGCCCGCCGCCGCGAAGACCTGGACCGCAAGATCGAGCAGAACGACCAGCGCCGCGTGCAGCTGGACAAGCGGCAGAGCAACCTGGACAAGCGCGAGGCCGAGCTCAACAAGCTGCAGGACAAGCGCCTGGCCGAGATCCAGCGCGTGGCGGCGATGACGCAGGAGGAGGCCCGCGCGCTGCTGATTGCCGAAGTCGAGAAGGAAGCGCGCGGCGACATGGCGCGCACCATCCGCCAGATCGAGGAAGAGGCCCGCGCCGAGGGCGAGCGGCGGGCGCGCAACATCATCGCCCTGGCCATCCAGCGCGTCGCCTCCGAGCACGTGTCCGAGATCACGGTCTCGGTGGTGCCGCTGCCCAGCGACGAGATGAAGGGCCGCATCATCGGCCGCAACGGCCGCAACATTCGCGCCTTCGAGCAGGCGGCCGGCGTGGACGTGATCGTGGATGACACGCCCGAGGCGGTGACGATCTCATCCTTCGACCCGGTCCGGCGCGAGGTGGCCAAGCGCGCGCTGGCCAAGCTGGTGGTGGACGGGCGCATCCACCCCGCGCACATCGAGAAACTGGTCTCCGACGCCCAGAAGGAAGTGGAGACCGTCATCCGCGAGGCCGGCGAGCAGGCCGCGTTCGAGGCCGGCGTGCCCGGCCTGCACCCGGAGATCCTGCGCCTGCTGGGCCGGCTGAAGTTCCGCACCTCCTACGGCCAGAACCAGCACGCGCACGCCATTGAGACGGCGCTGCTCGCCGGCGCCATCGCGGCCGAGCTGGGCGCCGACGTGGCGCTGGCCAAGGCCGGCGGCCTGCTGCACGATATCGGCAAGGCGCTGGACCATGAGGTGGAGGGCACCCACGCCGCCATCGGCGCCGAATACGCCAAACGCTACGGCGTCCATGCGAAGATCGTCAACATCATCGCCTCGCACCACCACGAGGTCGAGCAGCAATCGGTGGAGGCCATCATCGCCGAGGCGGCCGACGCCATCTCCGGGGCGCGGCCGGGCGCCCGGCGCGAGAGCCTGGATCAGTACATCAAACGCGTGCGGGGCCTGGAGGAGATCGCCAACTCGTTCGAGGGGGTGCAGCAGTCGTTCGCGCTGCAGGCCGGGCGCGAGGTGCGCATCATCGTCTCGCCCGAGCGCGTGGACGACCTGGCCGCGCTCCAGTTGAGCAAGAACATCGCCCGCAAGATCGAGGAGACCATGACCTACCCGGGGCAGATCCGGGTGACCGTCATCCGCGAGACCCGCGCCACGGAATTCGCCAAATAGCCTGCGCGCTGGCGGGCGTGTGGTGTGTGGAGACGGCCTGGCCGGGGAGGGGCGACCCGGCGGGCCGTCTCTACATGTTTAATTCGGCGAACAGGAACGCGAACACGTCGGCGTCCTGGGCGATGCGCTCGTTGAGGGCCGTGCCCAGGCCGTGGCCGGAGCTGGCGCTGGTCCGCAGCAGCACCGGACGGCCGGAGGCGGTGGCGGCCTGCAGGCGGGCCGCCATTTTGCGGGACTGCATCGGGTTGACGCGCCCGTCGTTCTCGCCGGTCACGAGCAGCACCGCCGGATAGGGCGTCCCATCCACGACGCGGTGGAACGGCGAGTAATCGTACAGCGCCTCGAACTGGTTGGGGTCGCGGACGGTGCCGAACTCGGTGACGTTGAAGGCCCCGTTCGGGTCCAGCTCCACGCGCAGCATGTCGAAAATGCCGACGTGCGCCACCACCGCCCGGAAGAGGTCCGGGTGCTGGGTGAGCGCCGCCCCCATCAGCAGGCCGCCGTTGCTGCCGCCCTCGATCGCCAGCCGTTCCGGCCGCGTATAACCGCGCGTGATCAGGTGCTGCGCGCAGGCCGCGAAGTCGTCAAAGACGTTCTGCTTGTGGGTCAGGTTGCCGGCTTTATGCCAGGTCTCGCCGTATTCCCCGCCGCCGCGCAGGTTCGCCACCGCCACGATCCCGCCCCGGTCCAGCCACACCCGGCGGCGGATGTTGAAGGACGGCGACAGGCTCAGGCCGTAGCCGCCGTAGCCGGTGAGCAGGACGGGGTTGCGGCCATCCCGGACGGTCCCCTTGCGCTGGATGAGGTTGACCGGCACGCGCGTGCCGTCGCGTGAGACCGCAAACTCCCGGACGACCTCGCAGTCGCTGAAGTCGGCCGGCGAGGTCACGTGGAGCGCCGTACGGGCCGTCGCGCCCGTCGCCGGGTCGTAGCGATACCAGGCCGGCGGCGTGATGAAACTCACGCAGCGGTACAGGAGCGCGTCGCCGTCCAGCGCCAGGACCTGCTGCACGGCCGCCACCGCCTCGGGCAGGGCCAGAGTCTCGATCCGGCCGTCGGCGGCCGCCACGCGCAACTGCGACGGGCCGCCGTCCACGTCCACCACGTACAGCCGCGTCTCGGCCGGCTCGAAATCCACGACCGAGGCCGCGCTCTCCGGCACCACCACCTGCGCCTCGGCCAGCGCCGGGCGGGCCAGCGGCAGACGCAGGATCCGGCCGCGCGACGCGCCCTGGCGGGAGAGCAAGTACAAATACCCGTCCCGCCCGAGGGCCGCCCGCGTCACCTGGTCCTCGAAGCGCGTCACCTGCGTCCAGCCGCCGTCCGGGCCGCGCAGGTAGTGGGCGAACTCGCCGCCGTCGCCGTTGGCCACCACCGCCAGCAGGTAGCGGCCATCGGCCGTGGTCTGAAGCTGGATCTCGGCGATGCGCGGGAAGTCCCGGCCGATGACATAGGTGTCCTGCTCGGTCGGCGCGCCGAGCGTGTGATAGTAGACCTGCTGGTAGAAGTTCAGGTCCTCCGGCGGGCGCTCGGCGCCGCGCGGGTAACGCGTGTAATAGAAACCGCGGCCGTCCGCGTCCCAGGCCACGCTGCCGCCCGCAGTCGGGTAGTTGACGCGCGGGACGATGTCGCCCGTCGGCCGGCCGCTGGCCGCCTCGAAGACATGGACCGTCCCGGCTTCACTCCCAGCCTGCGAGAGCGACACGGCCACATAGCGGCCATCGAGCGACGCGCTGTAGAAGTCGATGGCGGTGTGGCCGGACGGGTCCAGGAGGTTGGGATCGACCACCACGCGCTCGGCGGCCGGGTCATCCGGCGAGGCCAGGGCCACCAGGAGCGGCTGCTCTTTGGGCGGCTGCCACTTGAGCGCGAAGAGCGTCCCGGCCCGGTATTCCAGCGCGTAATAGTCGGACGAGGTCGCCGTATACAGGTCCTTGAGCCGGGCGTAGAGCGACGGGCGACCGGGCAGCCGGTCCAGCCAGGCGCGCGTGTAGCGGTTCTGTTCGGCGTTCCAGGCGCGCACCTCGGGATCATCGGCATTCTCCAGCCAACGGTACGGGTCGGTGACGGCCAGGCCATGATAGGTGTCGGTCACCGGACGGGCCGGGGTCGGGGGGGCCGGGACGGGCGATGAGTTCATGCGGATTATCCTGAGGCGGCGAAGGCGGGCTGCGGCTGGCCGTGAAAGTAGCACGGGGGCCGGGGCGTGTCAAGCGTCGCAAACAAACACCGCCGGGCGGCGGTGTCGTGAGCTTCAGGCGGAGAGGGTGGGATTTGAACCCACGATGGTGTGACCCATACGCGCTTTCCAGACGCGCGCCATAGACCGGACTAGGCGACCTCTCCGTATCTTGAGGCGATTATACCAAAATCACCCCGGGAACATGGTCTCCAGCAGTTCCGGCGCGTAACGGGCCACGGTCTCGGACGAGAGCGCGCGGCTCCGGCAGATCTCGGCGTACAGCCGCGCCGAGGCGCGCGGTGTGCGGGCCTGCGTTTCTGTATCCACCGCGTACAGCCCGAAGCGGTGCGTCCAGCCGCGTTCCCACTCGAAGTTGTCCACCAGCGACCAGTGGTAGTAGCCGCGCACGTCCCAGTTGAAGTTGAGGGCTCGCCACAACTGGCGCAGGTGCGTGAGCAGATAGCGCGGGCGCAGCTTGTCCGCCTCGTCGCCGATGCCGTTCTCGGTGACGTAGACCGGCAGGCCGCGCGCGTGGCACCACTTGAGCGAGTCGAAGAAGCCGGGCGGATAGGACGCGTACACGCCGGCGTCGTCCACCTCGGCCCCGGCCGGGAAGGTCCGGCGGCCGAACAACTCCATCGGGTTGGTCAGGTCGAAGCGGGCGACGTCGGCGGTGTAGTAATTCAGGCCGAGAAAGTCGAGCGTGCCGCGCGCCTCCGGGACCGCCAGCGCCGGCCGCGCGATCTGGCGCATCCGCCCGGTGCGGATAGCGTCCGGGAACAGGCTGCTGAACAGGTTGAATTGCGTCCGCGCCACCCACTCATCCAGCACGAAACCCGGCTGGGCCGGCAGGATCGGGCGGAAGTGGATGGGCAGGCCGATCTGAGCGGCCGGCTGCACCTCGCGCAGGGCGTGGTAGGCGACGGCGTGGCCGCGCAGCAGGTTGGCGCCCACGCGCATGGCCAGAGACAGGTCGCGCTTGCCGGGCGGGAAAACGCCGCTGACCCAGCCCTGGAAGAGGTAGACGTTCGGCTCGTTGATGGTCGCCCACAGGTCCACGAACTCGCCCAGGGCCGCCGCGACACGGCGCACGTAACGCTCGAACCGCGATACCGTTTCGGCCCGCTCCCAGCCGCCGCGCTCGGCCAGCCAGGGCGGGTTGACGAAGTGATGGAGCGTGACCAGCGGCGTCAGCCCGCGCTCGCGCAGGCCGCGCACCATCTGCCGATAGTGATCCAGCGCCTCGTCATCCCAGCGGTCCGGCGCAGGCTGCACGCGGCTCCACTCCACCGACAGGCGGTGCGTGGTGTGGCCGTCGGCGGCGGCGCGGTCGAAGTCTTCGCGCCAGCGTCCGCCCTCCCACCAATCACAGGCCGCGCCGGATTTGTCGCCGCGCGCGATGCGCCCCGGCGCCTGCTCCCACTCCCAGAAATCCGTGTGGCGGCTGTTCCCCTCCACCTGATAACCGGCGGTGGCCGCGCCCCACAGAAAAGAATCCGGGAACGTGTGTGTGGCCCGCGCCATACCGGCCTATCCGGACGGCCTCAGCCTGTCCCCGGCCGGGCCGCCCTCCCAGACCGCGTGGCCCACGTACTCGCGGTACCCGGTGTCCGTAAAGCCCACCGCTTCCGCCAGCCGGATGGAATAGTCGTTCGACTCGGACACCACGTACAGCGGCGTGCGGCCCGACTTCAGGATCAGGCTGATCAGGCTGGAGACGACGGCTTTGCCCCAGCCGCGGCCGCGCACCGCCGGCTCGGTGTAAACGTAGACCTCGGCAAAGTCCGGCGACTGCCAGTTGACGCCGGCCACCGCCCCCACTTCGCCGCCGGGCCGGATCTCGCAGCGCGGCCCGCCGCCGGGGTCATAGCCGGTGACGACCAGCACATTGATCACCGGCTCGAAGCGGCGCACATCCAGCCGGTAGATGCGGTGCCGTTCGGCGTCGGTGACGGCCAGGTTTCGGTTCGCCCAGACCGCCAGGCGCTCCGGCACGGTCAGATAGAGCGGCCGGCCCGGCGACAGGCCGGCGCGGAACAGGGCCAGGGCGACCGGCTCGCTGGCGGCGCGAAAGGTGACCAGCGGGCGGAACAGGTCGATGCCGGTGCGCGCCACGACCAGAAAACCGTCGGCCGGGCCGTCGCCGTCCGGATGGACGTAGAGTTGGGCGCGCTCGGCCGGGCTGTGCAGTGCGTAGTAGCCGGCCAGAGCATCGGCCGGCGATCGTTCGTCGAGCAGCCCGCGCACCCGGCGGCGCTGACGGTCAGAAAGGGTGGTCGCCGACGCCATGGCGCCGAGTATAGCATGGGCTCCGTTTGTGGAACGTTGGCGGCCGCCTCGGGCGGCGCTTGCGCCCCTGACCCAAAATGGATAAAGTTGGGGCGTTCGCCGTCCAGACCAGGTCTGAAGTCGCTGATGGACTTTTATGGCTAACCTCTCCCCCACCCTCCTGCTTGCCTGGGACATCGCCGCCAACGAGGCGGCCAACGCCAAGAGCAGCGTCATCGAGCCGGAGCACCTGTTTATCGGATTGTGCAAACTGGAGGACTTCGCCTCGGTGACCGCCCTGACCGACCTGGGCTACGACCAGGCCGAGGCCGAGGCGATGCAGCCCGAGATCGAGGCGCTGGTGAGCGTGTTCTACCAGTTCGGCCTGAGCCCGGCCAACCTGCGCCGCGATCTGCGCGTCCGCAAGGGCACGGGCATGCTGAACATGCTCGGCGGGTGGACGACCGGGATGCTGCGGCAGCCGTCTCAAAACTCCGAGTCGTCCGTGATCCACCGCTCGCACGCCAGCCGCCTGGCGTTCGCGCGCGCCGACGAGTTCGCCCTGATGAACGGTTCGTTCAACACCGGCGTCGCCCACCTCCTGGCCGCCCTGCTGGACAATCCGCAGAGCGTGCTCCTGGCCTACCTGCGCAAACAGAACGTGGACGCCAACGCGGTCAAACAGGCGGCCCTCGAGATCAAGCTCGAGATCAAGCGGCGTTAGGCGTCCAGGCACTCCCTTTCGGGCGCCATCAGCTCCGCGTACGTCTCCCGGCGCCGGATCAGGCGCGCGCCCTCCCCCGTCACCAACACCTCCGCCGGGCGCACCTGGGCGTTGTATTGCGACGCCATGCTGAAGCCGTAAGCGCCCGCCTCCATCAACGCCAGACCCTCCCCGGGCCGCAGTTCAGGCAGACGCCGCTCGCGCGCCAGCACGTCGCTCGATTCGCAGATTGGGCCGACCACGTCGGCGGGCACCCCGGCCGGCGCCGCCCGGGCGAGCGGCAGCACGCGGTGATAAGCGTTGTAGAGCGCCGGGCGCAGCAGATGGTGCAGGCCGGTATCCACCACCACCACGCGCCGGCCCGCCATGATCTTCACGGCCTGGACCGTCGTCACCAACGCGCCCGCCTCCGCCATCAGATAGCGCCCCGGCTCCAGGTGAAAGGTGAGCCGGCCCAGCCATGCGCCGAGCTTCGCCACGATGGGCGCGGCAAAGGCCTCGATCGACGGGTAGGCGTCCGACTCGCGATACGGCACCGGGAAGCCGCCGCCCAGGTCCAGCACAGTCAGGCGCGGGTCGCGGGCGATGACGTCCAGGGCGACATCCAGCGCCCGCAGCGTGGCGGCCGGATCGGCCAGCTGCGAGCCGATGTGGAGATGGACGCCGCCCAGGTCCAGGGCCGGGAACCGGTCCCAGCTCCGGAGCAAAGACAGCGCCTCGTCCAGCGGGAAGCCAAACTTGCTGCGCCCGCCGCCGGTGCGGACATGAGGATGCGTGTCCGGCTCGACGTCCGGGTTGAGGCGCAGGGCGACGCGCGGCCGACGCCCCGCGGCCGACGCCAGCGCATTCAGGCGCGCCAGCTCGTCGGCCGACTCGGCGTTGAACCAGCCAATGCGGGCCGCCAGGGCCTCGGTCAGTTCCGCCTCGGTCTTGCCGACGCCGGCAAAGACCACGCGCGCCGGGTCGGCGCCGGCGGCCAGCGCGCGGGCCAGCTCGCCGCCGGAGACGACGTCGAAGCCGGCGCCCTCGTCCTTCAGCAGTTTCAACAGGCTGAGGTTGGCGTTCGCCTTGACGGCGTAATACAGACGCGGGCGCAGCGCCGCAAACGCCGCGCTCAGGCGGCGGTAACGGTCGCGGATGACACCGGCGGAGTAGACGTAGAGGGGAGTGCCGTAGCGGGCGGCCAGATCGGCCAGCCGCACGCCTTCGCAGTACAGACCATCCGCCCGGTACTGGAAACCGACCAACCGCTTCAATCGGCGGCCGCCGCGGAGCGCGGCGCGCCGGCCGGCTGCCGGGCCGCGGACCGGGCCAGCGCCGCGGCCGACCAGAGCACCAGGGCAAGCCACAGCGCGTCCGCCAGAAGCAGGTGCAGAATCTGCGTCCACAACGGCACGCGCAGCGCGACGTTGACGAAGCCCACCAGCCACTGGGCCACGACCGCGCCGACCGTCAGGTAGGCGAAACGCCGCGCCGGCGGCGTGGGCGTGGCCTCGGGCCGGAAGGCGGCCCAGATGATATACAGGCCGACCGCTATCGCGATGGCCGGGTGCCCCAGGCGCAGCTGGACCAGCAGGGCGACCAGGTCGTTATAGCCCTCGCCGAGCGAGCCCGCCAGCAGGTCGCCGAGCGAAATCACGGCGCCGCTGGCGCTCATCAGCATGGCGCCCAGCAGGCCGCCGCCCAGCAGCCACACCCGCCCGCCCTGCCCGGATAACTGGACCGCCTCGCCGCCCGAGGCCCACCGGGCTGTGAGCAGGATCGCGCCCAGCAGGAGGAGCGTGTTGAGCATGTGGACGGGCTGCATGAAGACCCGGATCACGGACGTGTCCATGGCCGTCCAGCCGAAGAGCACAAGCGACGCGCCCAGCAGCGACTCGACGATGATGAAGACGAACGAGACGAAAGCGGCGCGGCGCACGCGGCTCCCGGCCGGGTGAGCGCGGAAGGCCCAGACCGCCAGAGCGATGACGGCCAGCAGCGCCAGGCCGCTGGTCAGCCGGTGAGCGTACTCGATGAGCGTGTCGGTGCGCTCCGCCGCCGGCACGACGGCGCCGTTGCACAGGGGCCAGTTCTCGCCGCAGCCGGCGCCGGACCCCGTAGCGCTGACCACCGCGCCCCACAGGATCACCAACACGTTCAACGCCAGGACCCCCCACGCAAACTTCGCAAACCGCGACAATGCCGTCATTGTGTCCTCATCCCGCTTCGGACCTTGAACCGGCCCGCTGTAAGCCGCGCGCTGCGCTCCGTCGTCTGCCGCCGGTCGTGGGTCCATTATACCGGCTTGAATTGCTCGAACGATTGCCGGCAGGTGTCGCAGTAATAGATGGCGCGGCAGAGCGTCGGGCCGAAGGCGCTTTCCAGGCGGGTGTCGCCCGAGCCGCAATACGGGCAGTCGGCCACCAGGAGCTGGAGCAGATCGGCCGCGCCGTTGTGACGCCAGGGCGGCGCCAGGCCGAAGGCCTTCAGCTTGCGGCGGCCCTCGTCGCTGATCCGGTCCGAGTCCCAGGGCGGGTCGAAGGTGATCTCGACGACGACCTCAGCCGCGCCCAGTGCGCGCAGCTGACGCTCGGCCTCGGCGCGCATCACGGCCACCGCCGGGCAGCCGGCGAAAGTCGGCGTCAGCGCCACGCGGACGGCGTCCCCGTCCACCTCCAGCCGCGCCACCAGCCCCAGTTCCACGATCGACAGGGCCGGGATCTCCGGGTCCTTCACCGCCTGCAACGCGTCCAGCACTTGTCCGGCGTCAAACATCGCGGTCCATCCGGGCTTTCAGCTTCACCAACTCGCCTCCGGGTCGCTTCGGAAAACCAGCTGCATATCGGCCAGGAGGGCGGCCAGATGCGGCGTGTGTTGGCCGCGCCGGCCGCCGTAGACGGGCGCGGCTTTCGGCGGGGTCAGCCCGGCCTCCGCCAGCACCGGCCGCGTCAGCGCTTCCCAGTGACCCTGAAGCTCGGCCTCCGGCGGCTTCAGGCCCCGGGCGGCCAGCGCGGCCTCGGCGTCGGTCGGCTCGAACAGGCCGAGCGCGTAGGGATAAGCCTGGTCGAGCGCGGCCTGGAGCCGGACCCGGCTCTCGCCGCCGGCCTGGCCCAATTGCTGCATCCAGGTCCTGCCGTGCAGGAGATGGTACTTCTCCTCGCCCGCGAACTTGCGCGCCGCCTGCGCCAGCGGCGCGAAGCTCGACCCGGCCAGCGCGGCCAGGCGGACCGTCTCGGCCGCGTCGTACAGGAACTGGCGCACGCTGCTGAAGGCCCAATCGCCGTTGGGCAGCTCCACCAGGTGCGCGCAGCGGAAATCGGCGGCCGCGCGCAAGAACGCCAGCCGGTCCGGCTCGGTTTCGCCCAGGTCATGCAGCAGCCCGTAATACACCTGGGCATGGCCGAGCTCGTCCTGGGCCATGGACGAGAAAGCGATGTCGGCCTCCAGGATCGGGCCGTGGCCCGTCCACTCGGCGTCGCGGTGGCCGATGATCAGCTCGTCGTCCGCCAGCTGGAAGAGCAGGGTTTTGAGCGCCGTCGTGTCTTCCATGTCTCCGCCCGCCTCAGCTTTCGGCCTCATGCTCGCCGCGCGCCTCGATCCCGCGCACCTTCTTCACCACCCGGTACCCGAAGGCCTCGCGGTAACTCTTATCCGTAGCGTGCTCGAACATATCGGCATCGGCGTAATCGCTGGCCGTGATATCGCGCGCCCGGACCACCCACAGGTTGACGCAGGCCAGGCGCCGGGCGTATTGCTCCTTGGCCAGCACCAGGGCCATCGCCGGGCTGCTGGCGTGCACGGCGCCGACATGGACGTGGTGCTCGCCGCGCGCCTTCTGGTGAAAGACCTCGTAGAGCTCCCACTGGGTGTCAGCCGGGGTCGTCATGCGCCTCCCTCAGGCAGGCCGGCTCAGCGCCGCCCGCACCCACGCCCCGTCCTCGTGGGCCAGGCGCCGGACGGCCAGGCGCTCGCGGTTGCACGGGCCGTCGCCGTTGATCACGCGCTTGAACTCGTCCCAGTCCGGGTCCGAGTACTCCCAGAGCCCGGTGGCCGGGTCCTTGCGCAGCGCCGGGTCCGGCACGCTCAGCCCGAGCGCCCAGATCTTGGGCACGTACTGGTCCAGGAACTCCTGGCGCATGGCGTCGTTGGACTTGATCTTCACTTTCCAGCGCATGAGGATCTCGGTGTGCGCCGAGACCTTGTCCGGCGGGCCGTGGAAGTGCATAATCGGGCGCCACCAGCGGTTGAGGGCGTCCTGCAGCATGGCGCGCTGCCGGGCCGTGCCGGCCGCCAGCGTCACCACCGAGTCGTAGCCATATTTGAGGTGGAAGGACTCCTCGTAGCAGATGCGCTTGAGCGCGCGGCAGTACGGGCCATAGGAGCCCTGGGCGTTAGTGTTCTGGTTAATGATCGCGCCGGCGTCGATCAGCCAGGCGATGACGGCCGTATCCGCCCAGGTGGGGGTGGGATAGTTAAAGACGTTGGAGTATTTGGATTTTCCCGAGAGCAGGTCGTCGATCATCTGCTCGCGGCTCTTGCCCAGCGTCTCGGCGGCGCGGTAGAGCAGTTGCGCGTGGCCGACCTCGTCCTGGACCTTGGCCACCAGCGCCAGCTTGCGCCGGAAGCCGGGCGCGTGCGGGATCCACTTCCCCTCCGGCAGCGCGCCCATGATCTCGCTGTGCGCGTGCTGCTCGATCATGCGGATGAGCTGGCGCCGGTACTCGCGCGGCATCCAGTCCTGCGGCTCGATCTTCTCGCCGCGCCCAATGCGGGCCTCGAACTCGGCCAGCTTCGCCGGGTCCTCGCCGGCCAGCGGATCCGTGACGTGGGTGAAGGTGGTTGTGCCATACATCGTTTACAGACTCCGTTCCAACCCTCGCAAAATCATATCCGCCAGCGTCTGCCCGATCTGCTCAGGGGTCATGGCGCCGTCCGGCCGGTACCACTGGTGGGTCCAGTTCAGGGCCGAAAGCACGAAGCGCGCGGCAAAACGCTCGTCAACGTCGGCCAGATGGCCCTCGCGCACACACTGCGCGATCAGCGCGCGGAAACAGCCCTCGTAATCGTCGCGCCGCCGGGTGAACTCGGCCCGGCGCGCCTCGCTCAGGTGACGCCACTCGTTGAAGTACACGGCCGCCGATTCCAGGTTGCGCGTAATGACGCCGACGTGAGCGACGATGGCGCGCCGGAGCTTGAGCGGCGTCGCCGTGTCCTCGGCCAGGATCGGCGCCAGGGCGGCGAAGAACCGGTCGGCCGCGCGGTCCGCGATGGCCCACAGCAACTCCTCCTTGCCGCCGATGTGGTGGTACAGGCTGGCGCCCCGGATGCCCACTCCCTCGCCGATATCGCGCACCGACGTCGCCAGGTAACCCCGCTCGCGGAACAACCGCTCCGCTATGCTCAGAATTTGTTCCTTCCGCGACGAAGATTGCACTGAAATCATGGGCCTCTCTAACAAGCGTTAGTTTCCGAGAGGATAGGTGACTTTCGTCGCAACGTCAATGGTCTTTGGCCGGTATAATGCGTTGATTGACGTTTTGGGAATAGGTCCATCAGAAAGGTCCTTTATGTTCAAGCTCCCTCCCCGCTGGGCGCTTCTCGGCCTGTTGCTGGTCTGGCAGGTCGCCTGCGCGCCCTCCACGCCGGCCGCCCCAGCGCCCACGCTCGATGTGCCGGCGCCGACCGAGGCGCGTCCGGAGCCGACGGCTACCCCGCGCCCCTCCCCGGCGCCGGCGACGCCCACCGGCCCGGCCGGACCGCAGCCCACCGCCGAGTCCCTCTTCGCGCCCATCACCGACGCCGACTGGCAGAAGGGGCCGGCCGACGCGCGGCTGACCATCATCGAGTACGGCGACTATCAGTGACCGTATTGCGCCACGGTCGCGCCCGTGTTGGCGCGCTTCGCCGCAACTTACCCGGACCATGTCCGCCTGGTCTACCGCCACTTCCCGCTCGATTTCCATGACAAGGCGCAGCTCGCGGCCGAGGCCGCCGAGGCCGCCGGCGCCCAGGGCAAGTTCTGGGAGATGCACGAACTGCTCTACGGCCAGCACGAGGCCTGGGCCGGCCTGAGCGTGGCCGACTTCCGCGCCCGGCTGGACGCGTACGCCGCCGAGGTGGGCCTGGACACGGCGCGGTTTGCGTCCGAGCTGGACAACGGCGCGTACACGCGCAAAATTCAGGACGCGTACACCGCCGCGACCAACATCCGCCTGCCCGACGGCCAGGTGGTCAGCCTGCCGGGCACGCCCTTCTTCGTGGTCAACGACGAGCCCTACCAGGGGCCGACCGCATTCTGGGCCTTCGAGGCGCTCCTGAAGCTGGAATTGCTCAAAGACCGGCAGTTCACGGCGCCCGAATACGTGATCGACCCGGCGCGGAGCTACACCGCCCGCCTCGAGACCGCCAGGGGCGAGATCGTCATCCAGCTCCTGGACGACGAGGCCCCGCAGACCGTCAACAGCTTCGTCTTCCTGGCCCGCCAGGGCTGGTTCGACGGCGTCACCTTCCACCGGGTGCTGCCCGGCTTCGTGGCGCAGACCGGCGACCCGACCGGCACCGGCTTCGGCGGGCCCGGCTACTTTATCCAGAACGAGATCACGCCGGACCTCAAGTTCGACGGTCCCGGCGTGCTGGGCATGGCCAACTCCGGCCAGGACACCAACGGCAGCCAGTTCTTCATCACCCTGGCCGCCACGCCCAACCTCGACGGGAACTACACGATCTTTGGCCGGGTCATCGAGGGCATGGACGTCGTCGAGGCGCTCACCCCGCGCGATCCGCAGGCGAACCCCGAGGCGCCGCCCGGCGACGTCATTATCCGCGTGACGATCGAGGAGAAATAGACAACCGTGAAACCGCTCCGCTCCCTGAACCTCGCCGTCGCCGGCGTCCTGTGGCTGACGGCCGTCCTGGGCGCCTGCGCGCCGGAGGCCACGCCCGAGCCCACCGCCGCCGTCAAACAGTGGCCGGCCGAGCCCGCCATGCAGATCGACCCGGCCCGGCAGTACGTCGCCACCCTGGACACGGTGCGCGGCAAGATCGTGATCGAGCTGCTTCCCCAGGTCGCGCCGCGCACGGTCAACAACTTCGTGTTCCTGGCGCGCCAGGGCTACTACGACGGCGTCACCTTCCACCGCGTCCTGAAGGATTTTGTGGCGCAGGGCGGCGACCCGACCGGCACCGGCCGCGGCGGCCCCGGCTACTTCATCCCGAACGAGGTGACGCCGGACCTGACCTTCGATCAGCCCGGCCTGGTGGCCATGGCCAACGCCGGCCCGGACACCAACGGCAGCCAGTTCTTCATCACGTTCCGCGAACTGCCCAGCCTGAACGGCGGCTACACCATCTTCGGCCGGGTGACCAGCGGCCTGGAGGTGGCCCTCTCCCTGACCCTGCGGGACCCGGCGGCGGACCCGAACGCCCCGCCCGGCGACAAAATCAACACGATTACGATCGAAGAGAAATAGGCGCGCGGTGAAACGAAAGCCGCCCCGGTTTGGGGCGGCTTTCGTTTGCGGACGGAGGCCAGCGGGCGCCTCCCCGCCGGCTTAGGCTTACTCCACCTCCGGACTGCTTTGCGGCTGCGGCCGGCCGAGCCGGGCGCGCAGCTGTCTCAAGATCGTCTCGCGGTTGTCCTTCCAGAGGTGCAGCGCGGTTGGCAGGACGGACAGGATGATGACGACGGCGACGATCACCAGGAAATAGCGGTCCAGGATTTCCGGCGGAAAGAGTTGGCCCAGGAAATAGCCGGCCAGGGTCACGCCGACGGCCCAGAAGAAGCCGCCGATCAGGTTGAAGAACATGAAGCGCCGGTAATCCATTTCCACCGCTCCGGCCACAATCGGGGCGAAGGTCCGGATGAAGGGCATGAAACGCGCCAGGATGATCGTCTTGCCGCCGTGTTTATCATAGAAGGCCCTGGCGGCGAGCAGGTTCTTGCGTTTGAAGAGCAACGACTCCTCGCGATTGAACAGGGGCGGCCCGGTCTTGCGCCCGAACCAGTAGCCGACGTTGTCGCCCAGCACGGCGGCGATGAACAACAACGGCAGGAGCATCCAGATGCTCAGCACCTCCTTAAAGGCGAAAAGGCCGGCCGTTAGCAGCAGGCTGTCGCCGGGCAGAAAGAAACCGAAGAATAAGCCCGACTCGGCAAACACGATGGCAAACAGGGCGACGTAAATCACGGGCCCAAAAGCGCTCAATGTCTCGATCAAATAGCGCGGGTCTAGATACTCCATGGCCTGTCCTCAGCGAGTTGCGCAGCCTTCTGATTTGAAGTACAACACAGGCGGCGTCACGCTGGCAAAATCGCTTCCGGCGTCGTGCTGGCCGCTGCGCGAGCATTATAGCGCGGACTGGAAAACGGTCTCATAGGAGGAAAGTCGTCCCAGGACATCGTCTTATGGTCAATTCACTTGACAGTCATATACCGCTATGCTACATTAGCGCGCGTCGTGCCCAGACCGCTTCCACCTCTTCCTCGCCCAGGAGGATGCAGCCTTGACCAAGTCGCGAACTGAACTGATGGTAGACCGCCTGCGGGACATGCAGATGAGCAGCCCGGACATCGAAGCGTCGGCGGTCGTGAGCGTGGACGGTCTGCCGATCGCCACGGCCCTCCCGCGCGAGGTGGAAGAAGATCGCGTCTCGGCGATGTCGGCGGCCATGCTCTCTCTGGGCGAGCGGATTGCCTCCGAGCTGGGTCGCGGCGGCTTGAGCGAGGTCCAGATCAAGGGCGAGAAAGGCTACGTTATCCTCCAATCGCTGGGGACGGAGGCCGTGCTGACCGTGCTCGCGCGGGAGAGCGCGAAGATGGGCCTGGTGCTGCTGGACATGCGCCGGGCGGCCGAAGACCTCGCCAAGCTGGTCTAGCCCGTCTGCGGGCCAGCGTCTCACCCGGAGTTCGAGCGTGGAAGCTATCCCGAAGAGCGGGCTGTACTACCCCAACAAGATCGCGCGCATCTACCTCCAGGCGATGGAGGAGGTCATGGGCAAGAATGGCCTGAACGCCATCCTTAACATGGCCAACCTCAAGCACCTGATCGACAATTACCCGCCCGACAACCTCGAGCGCCAGTTCGACTTCGCCGATTATTCCGCCCTGAACGGCGCGCTGGAGGAGATGTACGGCGCGCGCGGCGGCCGGGGCCTGGCGCAACGCGCCGGCCGGGCGTCGTTCGCCCAGGGCCTGCGCAACTTCGGGGCGCTGGCCGGCGCCGGCGACCTGGCGTTCAAAGTGCTCCCGCTGCCGGCCAAGCTCAAGCTGGGCATCCCGGCCATGGCCAAGGTCTTCTCGGCCGTCAGCGACCAGAAGAGCACGGTCGAAGAGACCGACAGCGAGTACTACTACAGCATGAAGCCCTGCCCGGTGTGCTACGGGCGCAAGAGCGATAAGCCGATGTGCTACGCCGGCGTCGGCCTGCTGCAGGAGGGCCTGAAGTGGGTCTCCGGCGGGCACGAGTTCAAAGTCTACGAGACCAAGTGCATCGCCGTCGGCGACGATGCCTGCGTGCTGGTGGTCCCCAAGGAACCCGTCAGCTGACTCCGCGCCGATGTCTGATCGGCATGACCTCCTGATCGTCGAAGACGACGCCAACCTGGCGCGGATGCTGGTCGAGTTTTTCGCCGCGCAGGGCTTCGGCGTCCGCGCGGTGGAATGGGGGCTCGAGGCGGTCTACGCCTGTTGGGAGACGCCCCCGCACCTGGCCCTGCTGGACATCTACCTGCCCGACATCAGCGGCTACGACGTCGCCCGCCGCCTGCACGCCCACCGGCGCACGCGCGATATTCCGCTGATCTTCCTCACCAGCCGCCGCCGGCGCGAGGACCGCCTGCAGGGCCTGGGCCTGGGCGCGGTCGATTACATCGCCAAACCGTTCGACCTGCAGGAACTGCTGCTGCGCGTGCGCAACGCCCTGCGCCGCCGCAAGAACCCGCTCAGCCAGTTGTTCAACCCGATCACGGCGCTGCCCGAAGGCGCCCTGGTGGACGAGCAGCTCAACGTGCTGCTGACCCAGCCGGACTGGGTGGCGCTGGTCGTCCGCCTGCGCAACCTGAACCTGTTCCGGGAGGCGTACGGCTTCGTGGCCGCCGACGACGCCCTCAAGGCCATCAGCCTGCGCCTGCACGAGGCCGCCGACCCGCGCGACGCCCACATCGACTTCCTGGGCCAGCTGGGGGCCGCCGAGTTCGTGGTCGTGACCCGCGCGCCCTACGCCGCGGCCGTCCGGCGCGCGCTCGCGGCCAAACTGGAGCGGCCCGTGGATTTCTTCTATCCGCTGGAGGACCGCCCGGAGGTCCACGACCCCGCCCGCCACCTGACGCTGGACGTGACCGTCGTGGGGGCCGCGGACGTCTCCCCGGCGGTGACCACCGCCGCGCTGCGGGACCTGCTGCTGGGCGCCGCCCACGCGTGAGGCGCGGATCGCCAGCGCCTTCGGCCGGGGCCTGACCGCGCAGGTCATCCCCGGCTTTTTTTCCGCCGGCGTTTTGTGGCCGCATGAACGTCACCGTCGTCTTGCCGACTTACAACGAAGCCGAGAACCTGGCGGCCCTGACGGAGGCGCTGTGGTCCCTGCCCCTGCGCCTGAACGTGCTGGTAGTGGATGACGCTTCGCCCGACGGCACCGGCCAACTGGCCGATCAACTGGCCGCGGCGCGCCCGGAGCGCCTGAGCGTCATCCACCGGGCCGGCAAGCTGGGCCTGGGCACGGCCTACCTGCAGGGCTTCCGCCTGGCGCTGGCGGCCGGGGCCGAGGCCGTGGTCCAGATGGACGCCGACTTCTCGCACTCGCCCCACTACCTGCCCGGCTTCATCGAGCGTCTGCGCGAGTACGACGTCGTCGTCGGCTCGCGCTACGTGCCCGGCGGCCGGCTGGACGAGCGCTGGGAGACCGGGCGCGTCCTGCTCTCGGCCTGGGCCAACCTGTACGCGCGGACGATCCTGGGCATCCGGGCCCGGGACGCCACGGCCGGCTTCAAGGTCTGGCGGGCCGCGACGCTGGCCGGGATCGGCCTGGACCGCATCCGGTCCAACGGCTATGTCTTCCAGGTGGAGATGGCGTACGTCACCGAGCGCCTCGGCTACCGGGTCCTGGAGCAGCCGATCTATTTCGAGGACCGGCGCATCGGGCATTCAAAGATGGACATGCCCATCAAGTTCGAGGCCGCCTGGCGCGTGTGGCAGGTGGCGCTGAGGCACCGGCGGTTGACGCCGAGGGATCGGGCGGCGTAGAACGTGTGGCGCAGGGCGTCAGGCCCGGCGGGAAAGGACAGCATGGCCAAGAAGTACTCAGTCAACTGGGAGAACGACGAGGTCGTCTCAGTCGAAGTCGACGGGGTCCAGTACGCCGATCCCGATCAGATCCCTGATTCTGAGGACCGCGCCCAGGTGCTGCGGCTGATCGCCGGGGCCACGGGCGCGGACGCCGACGAGGACTTCGACAAAGCGTTCAACAGCGAGTTTGACGAGGAAACCAAAGAAGCCTTCCGCCAACTGGAGCGCGACTCGGCCCGCTTCCCCAGGGTCATCGTCGGCCTCTTCCTGTTCATCGCCCTGCTCACGCTCGGGATCGCGGCGGCCCTCACGGCCAGCACGGTCGCCGCGCTCTCCAGGGAAACGAGCGCGCCCGGGCGCGTGGTGGACCTCGTGGCGCGCCGGGACGCGGACCGGCAGGTGTTCTACTTCCCGGTGGTGGAGTTCTACCTGCCGGACGAAAGCCGCCAGACGGTCCAGCTCTCGGAGGGGAGCTCGACGCCCGGGTACACGCGGAACCAGGCGGTCACCATCCGGTACGACCCGGACCGGCCGGCCAGCACGGCGCGGATCGACTCCGTCGGGAGCACGGCGCTCATGTGGATCGGGCCCGCCATCACCGGGACGGTCGGCGCGGGCTTCCTGGCGGCCACACTGTTCGCGGCCTGGTTCCTGCGGCCAACGGCGTCGTCGCCGCCGCCGGCCTGACGCGCATGTCCGAACGCGGGCCGCATCTCCGCCGCGCCGACGGCGCCCCGGAGACTTTCGCGCCACTCTATGCTTAGGCGTCTCCAGCCCGACTTCGCCGCCGCCGCGCTGTTGCTGGCGCTGCCGCTGGTCCTGTTCTGGCCCGTCGTGTTCGGCGGCCGGACGCTGCTCCCCGCCGATAATCTGACGGCGCAGGAGCCGTGGCGCAGCGCCGCGGCGCAGCTGGGGGTGAACGGGCCGCCGCACAATCAACTGCTGGACGACCTGGTCCTTGAGAATTACCTGTGGAAGAAGTTCCTCCGCGAGTCGCTCCAGGCCGGGCAGATCCCGCTCTGGAACCCGTATCTGTTCACGGGCGTGCCCTTCCTGGCCGCCGGCCAGCACTCCGCGCTCTACCCGTTCTCGGTCCTGTACTACGTCCTGCCGCTGCCGCTCGCCTACGGCGTCTTCACCGTCGTGCAGTTCTTCATCGCCGGGCTGTTCATGTACGTCTTCCTGCGCGTGCTCGGCCTGCGCCGGCCGGGCGCGCTGTTCGGGGGAGTGCTGTACCAGTTATGCGGCTTCATGGTGGTCAGCGTGGTCTTCCAGATGATCATCGCCGCCGCCGCCTGGCTGCCGCTGGTGCTCACCAGCCTGGAGCTGATCGCGCGCCAGCAGCCGGCGCTGGGCGGGCGGCCGGCCACCGTGCCCTGGATGGCGCTGGGGGCGCTGGCGCTCGGCCTGCAGGTGCTGGCCGGGCACGTGGAGATCACTTACTACACACTGATGGTCTCCGGCGCGTTCGCGGCCTGGCGGCTGGGAGGATTGTGGCGGCAATCGCGCAGTAGAAACTTCCGGGCGGGTGGAGACGCTCCGGCGGGGCGTCTCTACTTTGCGGGGCGGGCGGCGGCGATGTTGGGCCTGGCGGCCTTCGGGCTGGCGCTGGCCGCCATCCAGTTTATCCCGCTCTACGAACTGGCCAGCACCAGCTTCCGCACCGGCCGGGCGACGTTCGACGAGATCATCGGCTGGGCGTTCCCGTGGCGGCACGTCCTGGTCTACCTGGTGCCCAACTTCTACGGCAACCCCAGCCACCACGCCTACTTCGACCTGTTCACCTGGCAGTGGACGCCGGCCACGGTCAACGCGCGAGGCGAGGCGATTACAACCATTGACTGGGGCATCAAGAACTACGTCGAAGGCGGCACCTACCTGGGCCTGCTGCCGCTGCTGCTGACCTTCATCACGCTGGTCGTGTGGGCCCGGACGGCGCTGAGCCGGCTGGCAGGTTCCCGGCGGCAGGGGGCACGTTCGGCCGTAACCTCTCAACCGGCCAGTCTACCGCCGGCCACCTTCCACTCCACCGTCCCGTTCTTCCTGCTGCTCGCTTTTTTCGCGCTGGCCTTCGCTTTCCCCACGCGGCTGTACGCCCTGATTTTCTGGCTGCCCGGCATCAACCAGCTGCACTCCGCGTTCCGCTGGGTGTGGCCGCTGGGCCTGGCCGTGGCCGTGCTGGCGGCGTACGGCGTGGAGTGGCTGCAGTCATCGGCCTGCAGCGATCCGCTAACGGAGCGGCCCCGTCCTCCGTCCCCCGTCCTTCGGCTCCTCGGCCTGGGAGCCCCGCCTTCCCTGGCCACCGCCCTCGCCGCCCTGGCGGTGTGGGGCGGGCTGGCGACGCTGCTGGGCCTGGCGCTGGCGCGCTGGCAGTACGCGCCGCTGGCCGGGTGGATGGACCGCGCGGTGCAGGAGCTGGCCCTGGCGGACCGCGCCTTCCGCGACGGGCGCATGTTCTTCTCATACACGGCGGCCTGGGTGGCGCTGTTCGCGGCCATGCTCATCGCCTCCGGCCTGGTCCTGCGCCTCAGCCGTAGTTCATGGACCTGGCGCGGGCGCCCGGCCTGGCCGTATCTGGCCATCGGTGTGCTGGCCGCCGACCTGCTGGCGGCGGGCTGGGGCTTCAACCCGGCGGCCGACCCCAAGATTCTGGACTACGTGCCGCCGTCAGCCGAGTTCCTCAAGCAGGACACCGGCCTGTGGCGCTTCACCACCTACGCGCCGCGCAACAAGGGCGAGAAGCCGTACAACGCCAACATGGGCTGGTACTTCAATTTCCAGGACGTGCGCGGCTACGATTCGCTCTTCTCGCGCCAGTACGCGGACTATATGGGCCTGATCGAAGAGCAGTACGAGCTGCTGTTCAACCGCATCGCGCCCATCGACAACATCACGGCCCTCAACTCGCCGCTGTTCGACCTGCTCAACATCAAGTACGTCATCAGCCTGGAGCCGATCCCGAACGACAAGTTCACGCTGGTCTACGACGGCGAGGTGAAGGTCTACCGCAACGAGACCGCCATGCCGCGCGCCTACACGCTGCCGCAGACGGCGACCCTGGCGACGGACGACTTCGCCCAGGCGGCGCGCACGTTTGACGCGCGGCAATATGTGATCGTGCCGGCGGCTGACGCCGCCGGCGACGCCGCCGCACGGCCCGCCCGAGCCGCGCCGGCGGCGGTGACGGCCTACGCCGGCAACGAGGTCTGGGTGGACGCGGCGATGGACGAGCCGAGCTGGTTGATCCTGAACGACGCGTACTTCCCCGGCTGGAAGGCGTTCCGGCGCCCCATCGGCGCGGCGGACGACGCCGAGCAGGAACTGGACATCACCCGCGTGAACGGCAACTTTCGCGGCGTGACGTTGCCGCCGGGCGCGTGGACGGTGCGCTTCCGCTACACGCCGGCCGGCGTGCGCCTGGGCGGGATCGTATCGTTCCTGGCCGGGATGACGCTGGTCTTTCTGGTGGGCGTCTGGCTGTGGCGCTATTTCTATCAGGAGAGCAAGATCGACTCGGCCGCGCGCCGGATCGCCAAAAACTCGCTGGCGCCGCTGGCCCTGAATCTGATGAACCGCGCCGTGGACCTGGTCTTTGCGGCCTTCTACATCCGCGTGCTCGGGCCGGAGGGCGTCGGCAAGTATTACTATGCCGTCGTTATCTTCAGCTGGTTCGAGATCATCTCCAACTACGGCCTGAACGCCTACCTGATCCGGGAGGTGGCGCGGGACCGGGCGCACAGCGGGCGCTACCTGCTCAACACCACGGTCCTGCGCCTGTGGCTGGGGGCGGCCATCATCCCCGGTCTGGCGCTCGTGCTGGGCCTGCTGTATGTCCTGCCGTCGCTGCCCTTCGCGAGCGGGATCGAGCCGCTGACGGCCGACGTGCTGTGGGCTATCGGCCTGCTGGTGCTGGCGCAGGCGCCGGCCACGGTCTCCACCGGCCTGAGCGCGCTCTTTCAGGCCTACGAAAAGGCCGAGTACCCGGCGGCCGTCACGACCATTACCACCCTCCTCAAGGTCAGCCTGGGCACCGTCGTCCTGGTGCTCGGGCTGGACATCGTGGGCCTGGCCGCGACCAGCCTGGTGGTGAACGCCGTCACCGTGGGCATCCTGGCCGGGCTGGCCTGGCGCCTGACCGGCGGCGCGGCCGACCGGCCGTCCGCCGCGGCCGGGCTGGACTGGGGCCTGCAGCGCGGGGCGCTGCGCGAAAGCTTCCCGCTGATGCTCAACAACCTGCTGGCGACGCTGTTCTACAAGGTCGATGTGACGCTCCTCCAGCCGCTGCGCGGCCCGACGGAGGTCGGCTGGTACAGCACGGGCTACAAGTTCGTCGACGCCTACAACGTCATCCCGTCCATGTTCACCTTCGCGCTCTTCCCGGTGATGGCGCGCCAGGCGCACCGGCAGGACCGGCGCGAGGATCTGCGCTTCACGTACCTCTTCGCGGTGAAAGTGCTGGTGGCCATCGCCCTGCCGCTGGCCGTGCTTAACACCGTCCTGGCGCCGGTCCTCATCGGGCTGCTCGGCGGCGCGGAGTTCCTGCCGAACGGCGCCACGGCCCTCATCCTGCTGGCCTGGTCCATGCCGTTCGGGTGGATCAACAGCGTCACCAACTACGTCCTGATCTCGCTCGGCCAGCAACGGGCGCTGACGCGCGCGTTCGCCATCGCCCTGCTCTTCAACGTCGCCGTCAACCTGGTCTTCATCCCAAGCTACGGCTTCGCGGCGGCGGCGGCGATCACCATCCTCTCGGAGATCGTCGAGGGGCTGGCCTTCTATTACTTCCTGCGCCGCAGCCTGGGCGGTATGCCGTGGCCGGGCCTGCTCTGGCGCCTGTGGGCCGGCGCAGGCGCCATGACGGCCGTGATATACGGGCTGTGGGCCCTCCACCCCTTCGTCGCGCTGGCGGCCGGGCTGGCCGTGTACGTGGCGGCCCTGGTCGGTCTGCGCGCCTTCGACGACGAGGAGCAGAGGACGCTGCTCGGCATCCTGCCGGGCCGGCTGCGGCAACGCCTGGCGCCCGCCGAAAACGCGCCCGGCGCGGATTAGGGGGTTTGTTATGGGGCGTGACAAATGTCATGGTTCAGGCATGACATTTGTCCATGACGCGCCCTTTCAGGTATGCTAAGAATTAATTAGCTGACCGCACCTTGACAACCCGGCGTCGAGCGAAAAGCACACTCCGTGAAAACGGAGGCCGCAAAGCTATCGGGTCTAACGCGCCCTGTGAGGACGGGGGAACAGGTCGCTATGACTGCCAGCTGCCATCGACGCCCCAAGTTTACTGTGCCAGCCAATATTGAGTGCCCCGCTAACCCCACACGGCCCCCCGACAACAAGGGCGGCTCACTGGCAGGAGCAGCTTCTCGCGGCGACAAACGCGACGCACCGGCAATGGCACAGTAAACCTTTGCGGGCCTGGGCACGCGTAAGGAGGAATCCCGAAACGCTCAGGCCCGTTCTATTCCCTACAGAATACTTTTCCCAAACAACGACGCCACCAGCTCCACCGCCAGCCGGGCGGTGCGGTTGCGCTCGTCCAGGATCGGGTTGATCTCGACGATGTCCAGGGAGGCCACCCGCCGGGCGTCGTGCAGGATTTCCATCAGCAGATGCGCCTCGCGGTAGGACAGGCCGCCGGGCACCGGGGTGCCGACTCCGGGCGCTTCGGCCGGGTCCAGGGCGTCCATGTCCAGGCTGACGTGGAGGCGTTTGAGGTGCGCCAGGTGCTCGAGGGCCTGGTGGGCGGCGGCGGCCAAGCCCATGGTGTCGATGTCGCGCATGGTCAGCACCAGCACGCCGGCGTCGCGCAGGGCGACGCGCTCCAGCGGGTCCACATCGCGCGCGCCGAAGATGACGGCCTGGGCCGGTTTGAGCTTGGCGCCCGGCCGCCCGATGCCGGTGAGCTCCGGCGCCCCCCACCCCATCAACGTCGCCAGCGCCATGCCGTGGACGTTGCCGGATGGCGTGATCTCGGGCGTATTGAAGTCGCCATGCGCGTCGACCCACAGCACGCCGACGTCCGGCTCGGAGGCCGTGATGGCCGCCACCGTGCCGATGCTGAGCGAATGGTCGCCGCCCAGAAAGATCGGGGTCTCGCCGCTCTCGTTGCAGACCAGCGCCTGCTGGTAAATGTCCCAGCACACGCCCGCGATGCTGTGCAGATGGCGCGCCCGGCTGTCGTCGGGCGGCTCGTTCTCGGGCAGCGGCACGCTCAGGTTGCCGCTGTCCGTGAGCGAATACCCGAGGGCGCGCAACTGGCTGTGCAGGCCGGCATAGCGGATGGCGCTGGGGCCCATGTCCACGCCGCGCCGACGCTGACCGAGATCCATCGGGACTCCAAAGATGCGCACATGTTTGGGCATCAGGCAGGTCTCCGTAATCGAGGCTGGCGCCCCATTCTATCCGATTCAACCAGTATCGGCCTTTCATGGGCCATTACGTCGACTATATTGGGACGAATGACACTTCTTATCCCCCACCCGTTCGGGTTAGGCTGAAATCAGTCCGAATTACAGATTGAAAGGAGTTCCAATGACCACCCCCTGGTCAAACCGTTTCGCCCAACGCGCCAAGGCCGCCGGCAGCTCCGCCATCCGCGAGCTGCTCAAGCTGACCCAGCAGCCGGACATCATCTCCTTTGGCGGCGGCCTGCCGGCGCCCGAGGTGTTTCCGGTCAAGGAGTTCCAGGCGGCCTGCCAGCGGGTGCTGGAGGAGAAAGGACCGGCGTCGCTCCAGTACGGCCCGACCGAAGGGTACCCGCCGCTGCGCGAGCTGATCGCGCGCCACACCAATCGTTACGGCATCAAGGCCAAACCCGAAAATGTGCTGATCACGTCCGGCTCACAGCAGGCGCTGGACCTGATCGGCAAGATGCTGATCAACCCCGGCGACACGCTGCTGGTGGAGGCGCCCACCTATCTGGGCGCGTTGCAGGCGTTCAACATGTACGGGGCGGAGTATGTCAGCGTCCCCACCGACGAGGACGGCCTGCAGACCGACCAACTGGAGGACGCGCTGCGCTCCGGGCCCAAGTTCATGTACATCCTGCCGAACTTCCAGAACCCGGCCGGCGTGACGCTCTCGCTGGAGCGCCGCCGGAAACTGGTGGCGCTGGCGGACAAATACGGCATCCCCATCGTCGAGGACGACCCGTACGGCCAGTTGCGCTATGAGGGCAAACATCTGCCGCCCCTGCTGTTGCTGGACCGTGAGACGCACGGCATTAAAAACGACAACGGCTACCACCTGGGCAACATCATCTACCTGAGCACGTTCTCCAAGACGCTGGCGCCCGGCCTGCGTCTGGGCTGGGTCGTCGCCCCGACCGACGTCATCGCCAAGCTGGTGCAGCTCAAGCAGGGCACCGACCTGCACACCAGTTCCTTCAACCAGATCGTGGCTTACGAGGTCGCCCGCGGCGGCTTCCTGGACCGCCACATCCGGCACATCCGCCAGGTGTATCACGAGCGCCGCGACATCATGCTGGACGCGCTGGAGCGCAACTTCCCGCCGGAGGTCACCTGGACCCACCCGGACGGCGGCCTGTTCCTGTGGGTGCGCCTGCCGCACGGCATGGACAGCCACACGCTGCTGAAAGCGGCCCTGGAGCAAAAGGTGGCCTTCGTGCCCGGCGATTCGTTCTTCGCCCCCGGCGCGGTGGACCCGGCCGAGGCCCGGCGCTACATGCGCCTCAACTTCTCCAACGCTCAGCCGGACATGATCCGCGAGGGCATCCGGCGCATGGCCGTGGCCGTGCGCGAGCTGATGGGCCAGCGCGGCCTGGTGCCGGCCTGAGCCTTCCGCCCGAGCTCAATGAAAACGGCCCTGGCAGCGGATGACCGCTTACCAGGGCCGTTTGTTTGTGGAGGGATAGTTACCACCCCAACTGCCAGGCCCGGTAGACCAGCTGCGCGAGCTCCTGCACGTCCGGGTCGGTGTTGAGCATCTCGGCCAGCCGGCCGGCGTAGCCGCTGACCTGCGCCAGGCTGGAACCCTGGGTGTACGGGCTGCGGCGCAGGATCTCGGCGTACTGGGCCACGGTCACGGCCAACTGGTAGCGCGGCGACGCGCTCTCGAAGCTGGGCGCCAGGTCCCAGGTGTTGATGTTGCCGTTGATCTCGGTCACGGCGTAGGTCTGCGGGTCCTTCCAGCGCATCTGCATGGTGGCGACACGGCCCTGCGCGCCCGGCCGCAGTTGCACGGCGTACAGGGCGGTGACGGTGTGCCCGGCGCCGATCTCGCCGGCGTCCACGGCGTCGTTGCGGAAGTTCTGGTCCGCCACGGCCCGGTTCTCGTAGCCGATCAGGCGGTAGCGCGCCACCACGTCGGTGTTGAAGTCCACCTGCACCTTGGCGTCCAGGGCGATCACCTGCAGGGTGGAGACGATGTCGTCCACGAAGAGCTTGCGGGCCTCGTCCAGGTCGTCAATGTAAGCGTAGTGGCCGTCGCCTTTGTCCGCCAGCTGCTCGAGCAGCACGTCGTTATAGTTGCCCATCCCCACGCCCACGCTCGTCAGGGTGATGCCGTACTCTTTGGCGTACCAGCCGATGGACTCGAGGATGGCGTCCGGGCCGGTGGCGCCGACATTGGCCACGCCGTCCGAGAGCAGGATGACGCGGTTGACGGCCTCGCGCCGGTGCATGCGCTCGGCGAGCTGATAGCCCAACTGCAGGCCGGCCTCGGCGTTGGTGGAGGCCTGCGGGTACAGGCTGTAGACGGCGTTGAGGATGGCGTCCCGGTCCGCGCCGCTCACCGGCTCCAGCACGACCCAGGCGCTCTCGCTGTAGGCGACCACGGCCACGGTGTCGGTCGGGCGCAGGCGGTCCACCAGCATCTGCAGCGATTGCTTCACCAGTTCCAGGCGGTTCCCCTGCGACATCGAGCCGGAGACGTCGATGACGAAGGTCAGGTTGGCGGGCTGGCGCTGCCACTCGGCCACGTCGTAGCCCTGCACGCCGAAGCGCAGGATGACGGTGCCGTCGTTGTGGAAGGGCGACGGCGCGCCGTCGGCGTACAGGCCGAAGGCGACGTCGGGCGGCAGCGGGTAGTCCTGTTTGAAGTAGTTCACGAATTCTTCGACGCGGATGGCGTCGGCGGGCGGCAGCGTGCCGTCCTGCACATACTTGCGCGCCAGGCTGTAGGCGGCCGTGTCCACGTCCAGGGCGAACGTGGACAGGTGGTCCTCAAACGTGTCCACGAACGGGTTGACGCCATAGTCCTGGAAACGCATGTCGGCCGGCTGGGTCGGCGCGGGGGCGGGATAGCCGGGCGCGAGCCCGCCGGCGTCCGCGGCCGGCGCCTGGGTGGGCCAGGGCGCGGCGGTGGCGGACGTGCGCGGCGCCTCCGCCACGACGCCGGACGAATCGCTGGCCGGCCGGGTGGGAAGCGGGGCCTGGCCGATGGGGCCCGCCGTCGGCGCGGGGGTGGCAGCCGGCGCACAGGCGGCCAGAAGGGTCGAGATCAAAGTCGCAACGATGAGCCAGTAACGGGTGTTCATGGTGTCCTCCTCCGAGAGCCGTGATCAAACCTGCTCTCAGATTAGGACGGAAGCCGTTGACACCCTTGATGGCGCGTTGACAGGCGGTTGACAAAGTCGCGGCGGCGGTCGCGGCTGGAAGCCGCGCTTACGGTTCGGCGCAGATTGCGCCGGCGAGCCGAAAACGCTCACATTCGGCCTCGGTCAGTGGGCGATGGATGGCGCCGTCGACCGCCTCAGCCAGGTCGCCGCTGTCCAGCGGGTAGAAGCGCACCACGCCGTCGCCGCCCGCCACCGCCAGCGTCCGGCCGTCCGGTGAGAGGGAGAGGGCGGAGCCTGCAGCCGGCGCCCCCCCGATGGTCAGCGTCTCCTCGCCCGTGCTTACCTCCCAGAACTTCACCGCCCGATCACTGCCGACCGAGACGAGCGCCGCGCCCGTAAACTCCAGGCCGTAGACCTGGCCGGAATGCGCCTGGATTTCGAACGCCAGTTCGCCAGTCTCCAGGTCCCAGAGCAGAATCAGGCCGTCGTCGTCGGCCGTAGCCAGCCGGGCGCCGTCGAGGGAGAACGCGACATCGTTGACGGAGCTGAAATGCTCCTCGAGTTTGTAGAGGGTCTGGCCGGTCGCCCACTCCCAGACGAACACGCTCCCGGAAACGGTCCCTGCCGCCAGGCGCTGGCCGTCCGGGTTGAAGGCCACGGCGTTGACGCGCCGCTCGGCGGTCTCCAGACGGGCCGCCGCCGCGCCGTTGCCGGCGTCCCAGACGCGGACCACGCCGTCGCGCCCGCCGGTAGCGATCCAGCGCCCATCTGCGCTGAGGTCTACGGCCTCGATCTCGACCGGAAAATCGTCGCCGTGCGTCACCGTCAGCAGCACCGCGCCGGTGGCCGCGTCTATCAGGACCGCCTGAGCGTCGGCGCCGGCCGACACGAGGCGGTCCCCCCGCTCATCGAAGGCCAGACCGGTGACGCCGCGCGTGTGCGCCGGCAGGACAATGTCTTCCGCCTCGCTGGAATCCAGGACCACGCGGCCGTCCTTCAGCCCGTACGCCGCCTGGCCGGTCGAACTGAAGCTCACGCCGGCCACCGGCGACTGCAAATCGTAACCGGCGACGCCGCCGGCCAGGTCGCCGTACCAGAGCCGGAGCGTGCCATCGCGCCCGGACGTGGCCAGCAGCGGCGCAATCGGGTCGCCGCTGAACGCCACGCCGTAGACGGCGCCCTGGTGCCCGGTGAGCGTGTACGCGCTCCGGCCGGAAGCCATGTCCCACACCCGCACCTGCCAGTCGTAGCTGGCCGTCGCCATCCAGCGCCCGCCGGCGCTGAACGCGATCTGGCTGATGCCGGCGCTGTGGCCGGCGAAGTCGCGGTAGGCCGACCCCACCGGCAGAAGAAGCTCGCGGCCGGCGAACTCGCGCAGGGCCTCGAGGGCGGCGAGGCGGGTGCGCAGCTCCGGGGGGGTCGCCGGGTCGTCCTGCACCGCGGCGATCGGCCGCCGCGCAAGCAGGATGCCGGCCTGGCCGGCCGCGGCCTGGCCGTAAAAGCGAAGCTCGCTGCAGCCCGCAAGAAAGGCCGTGATCAGAAACGGGGCCGCAACCCAGCCGCTGAGCGGCAAAAGGTGCCTCATCGGGGTGCTCCCGGAAAGCGAACGCATGCCGCGAGCATAGACCGGCCGGCGGGAGGCGGCAAGGAGGAGCCGCCGTCTCCCCCCTCGGGCTTCAGACGAGGCTGTAGCAGAATTTCTCGAAGATGCGGCGGCTGAACTTTCCCCGCTCCACGTCCTCCTTGATGATCCTCAGGGTGTCGAGAGGGTCCTGGGCGCGGCGGTAGGGGCGCTCCTCGTTGGTCAGCGCTTCGTAGCAGTCGATGATGCCGATCAGCTGGCCGGCGAAGGAGATGCGCCGGATCCCCCGCGGGTAGCCGCTCCCGTCCAGCTTCTCGTGGTGCTCGAGGGCCCCCTGCACGATCTCGCCGTCGAGGCGGCTCACCTGCCGGATGATCCGCTCGCCGATCGCGGGGTGGGCCTTCATCACCTCGAACTCCTCGGCGGTGAGCCGCCGCGGGGCCTTGAGGATCTCGGAGGGGATCTCGGTCTTGCCGACATCGTGCAGAAGCGCGCAGAGCCCCAAGCGGCGGGTTTCGGGCAGGGAAAGGCGCGAGAAGAAGCAGAAGCTCAGGGTGAGGGCCATCACGTTCACGGAGTGGATCACGGTCGAGTAGTCCTTGGTCGAGATCGTGGCAAGCGTCCGCAGAACTCCCGGCTGGTCCGAGTAGCCGGAGACGAGGATGCCCATCGTCTCGGGCAGGGCCTGGATCGTCCCGGCCCGCGGCTCGGCGAGCGTCTCTTCGACCAGGCGGCAGAGGGTCTCCTTCACCCCGGCCACGTCGCCCTCCCGGATGTCGCGGGCGATGTCCTGGTTGAAGCCGCGGTGGACCTCGAGGGCCGCCTCGTCGCGGTCGGTTTCCTCGATGAAGAGCTTCGGGTGCAGGCCCTCGTCGAGGCGCACCTCGGAGATCCCCATGCCGGCCGGCTTGTAGAGCTGGAAGACGCCGGGTGCGCTCTCGAAGAAGAGCGGCACGCGCCGGTAGTAGCGGATCTGGGAGGCGCGGACGGGGATGTAGGTGCGGGTCTTCATGTCGGGGCTCCCTCTTCGTCATCGGCCAAACGGCCCCTTCCCTTGAGCGCGAAATGGGGGACGGTTGCGGCCGGGCCCCTTCCTGGGCTAAGAGAGGCCCTGAAGCCACGAACCCGCCCCCCGCGGGCGGAAGAACGGGGAGGAACCGATGGCGATCGAACGCGTGACGGAGATCGATGACCGCGTCGTCCTGCGGCATGCGCTGGTGAGCGTATCCGACAAGGGCGGCCTGGAGCGCTTCGTCCCGGAGCTCATCCGCCTATGCCCGGGGCTGAAGATCCTTTCGACCGGCGGGACCTTCGGCCGGCTCGAGACCATTCTCGGCCCCGCCGGCCGGGGGCGCCTGGTCCAGGTCTCGGACTACACCGGCCAGCCCGAAACCCGCGGCGGGCTCGTCAAGACGCTCGACTTCAAGATCTACCTCGGGCTGTTGACCGAGACCCACAACGCGGCCCACCGCGCGGACCTCGAGCGCACCGGTAGCGTTCCGATCGATCTGGCGGTCGTGAACCTCTACCCCTTCCGCGAGACGGTGGCGCGGCGCGGGGCGGACCTCGAGGATGCGCGCGGCAACATCGACATCGGCGGCCCTTGCATGATCCGTGCGGCGGCCAAGAATTTCCTGCGGGTCGCGGCCGTGGTGGACCCGGCCGACTACGAGGCGCTGCTGGCCGAGCTCGAGGCCCACGGCGGGGGGACGACGCTTGCGTTCCGTTTCCGCCTGGCGAAGAAGGCCTTCGCGCTCACCGCGGACTACGACCGCGCGATCGCCGACTACTTAGCGGGGGTCGACCCCGGCCGGGCGGCCGCGCCCTACCGCCCGGCCCCCGCCCGCTGACCCCGCCCGGGGGGAGAACCCGGGGATTTCCGGAAGGAGGCGCCATGGCCGAGGATTTGAAGCGGATGTACCGCACCGTCATGGACGACCGTTTCCCGCCGCGCATGGAGATCCACTTCGTGGACGGGAGCGGCCGGCAGACGCTTTTCTATGAAAAGGTGAGCTGGGTGATCGAGGGGGTCGAGAAGGGCTTGCGTTACGGCGAGAACCCCGGCCAGGAGGCGGCCCTCTATCGCCTCGTGAACGGCAACCTCGTGCTCGGCGGGGTCGAGACCGTGCAGCCCGGCCGCTACCTCGCCTCGCTGCCCGAGCTCCTCCAGTCGGGCAAGCACCCGGGCAAGATCAACATCACCGACGCCGACAACGCGTTGAACATCCTGCGCTATTTCACCGACCGGCCCACGGCCGTGATCGTCAAGCACAACAACCCCTGCGGGGTCGCCCGCGCCGCAAGCCTCCTCGAGGCCTACCGCCACGCCAATCTCGCCGACCGCGTGGCCGCCTTCGGCGGCTGCATCGCCCTCAACCGGGCGGTCGACCGCGCGACGGCCGAGGCGATCGCCCAGCAATACGCCGAGGTGATCGTCGCCCCGGAGTTCGAGGAAGGGGTGATGGCGATCTTCGGCCGGAAGAAAAACCTGCGCGTGCTGCGCATCCGCAACATGGAGCGTCTGCAGGAGTTCGAAAACAGCCGCTTCGTCGAGTTCAAGAGCCTGATCGACGGCGGCCAGGTGGTGCAGTGGTCCTTCGTCCCGGTGACGCGCCGGCCCGAGGACCTCAAGCCCGCCGCCTGCGAGCACCGCGGCAAGACCTACCGCATCCGGCGCGAGCCGACCCCGCAGGAGGTGGAGGACCTCCTCTTCGGCTGGCTCGTCGAGGCCGGGGTCACCTCGAACTCGGTGCTCTACGTGAAGGACCAGGTGACCGTGGGGATCGGCACCGGCGAGCAGGACCGCGTGGGCGTGGCCGAGATCGCGCGCGACAAGGCCTACCGCAAGCTCGCCGACCGCTACAGCTTCGAGGCCTGGGGGATCGCCTACCACGATCTTCAGGACCCCGAGCGCAGGGCCGAGATCGACGAGCGCGTGCGCCGCGAGAGAGGCGGCCTGATCGGCGCCGCCATGGTGAGCGACGCCTTCTTCCCCTTCCGCGACGGGGTGGACGTCGGCATCCGCGAGGGCATCCGCTCCGTGATCCAGCCCGGCGGCTCGGAAAACGACCACCAGGTGATCGAGGCCTGCAACGAGGCCGACGTCGCCATGGTCTTCACCGGGCAGCGCGCCTTCAAGCACTGAGCGGCGCACGGCCCCCCAACGAGAAAAGCGCCCGCCGGCGGACGCGGCGGGCGCTTTTCTTGCTCCTTCCGAAAAAATTCAGGTCGACAGGTAGGCCACGACCTCGACCCCGCGCGTCGTCCGGTCCTCGTTGAAGACGCTCGCCCGCACGTAGGGCCCCATCACGGGCGCGCGCAGGATGTGCGCGAGATCGCGCCCCCCGATCCAGGGGAGCCCGCCGCCCGCGCTGAGATCGCTCGTCTGGCAGCACTGCAGGCGGTGCGTGAGGGTCCCGGGGTCGAAATAGCTCTCGAAGTTGAAGAAGTAGCTCGTCTCGCCGACCACGCCCACGCCGTAGACGAAGTCGTAGAGCGAGAAGCTCAGCTCCAGGGTGAAGCCGCGCAGGTTCGTGCTGTTCAGGGGATCCGAGATCACGTAGGCGTTGATCGTGCGGTAGCCGTCCACGTTGATCATGTGGTAGCCGTAGCCGGTGTGGCCCTCGACCTGGCGCCGGGGGAAGAGGGTCGTCACCGCCGTGCAGGGCCGCTCGCACAGGCGCGGGAAGATCGGCTTCTTGGCGAGTTTGCGCATCAGGGCCTTGTTTTCCTTGGGCAGGAAATAGGGCCAATCGGGTCGTGCCGGGTGGGTCGTCTTGACGAACTCGATTTTGGGGGGCTTTTTCGCCTGCGGCATGGGGCACCTCCTGCGGGGTTGGGGGGAAGGGCAAAAAGAGATGGGGAGAAAACCGCGCTCAGTCTACGCCCGATTTTCCTCGTAGGCAAGCCGCAAGGCGGGGAAACGAAGCGGGGCCCTAGGGCCCCGCTCGGCGAGAATGTGGAAGGTTCGAATTCCGGTTTGCGCTCAGCGCAGGGCGATCCTTCTGCGGGCCCAGCAGGCGACGCCGATCATGCCGGTGCCCAGAAGAAGCAGGGTCCCCGGCTCGGGTACGGCCGCGAAGTAGGAGACGTGGCTCAAGCCCTTCCCCGGCAGGTCGAGGCCGCCGAGTTCCAGAACGAAATCCCCATCGTCCATGACCGCCCAATGGTCGGGGTTGCCCCAGCCGGGTTGGCCCACGCCGAACTTCAGCACCGCATACTGCCAAAACGAGGGCACATTGTCGAGCGGATTTGAATCTTCATCCTTGAAGATAAAATACACGGGGAAGCCCAACAGGCCGCCTAGCCATGCCCCCTCCTCGGCAGGATTGGTGGGCGTGACCCACTGAGGGTTGAAATAAACAAACGCGTCCACCGGGTTGGAGGGGACGAGGGTGTCCGCCGACGCCGGCAGCGTCATCCAGAGCAAGGCGGCCGTGAATAACAGGATGTTCTTTTTCATCTCGCACCTCATTGCAATGTTTAGAGTTTTTCGCCCCGCTTTCCGCACTCGGGAATCTTCCTGAGGGCGCCATGACCCGAGCGGCGGAAAAGGCGTCTGGAAAAGGGTTAAGCAAGAATTGTGCAAAACATTGGGGAAAAGCAAATAACGAATTTAATTCAGGAGGTTGTTCCTTTCACAGGACGGAGGGCGGCGGCTGTTTTGGGAAAGCGAGGATCCTACCTTGGGTAAAAGGGAGCTTTTGATTATGGGAAAAATTTCCCATCATGCGGGCGGCCCGCGGTGCTCGAGGATGCGCGCGGTCGCCGATAGGGCGGTCTCGATGTCGCGGGCCGTGACCTCGTAGTGGGTGACGGCGCGCAGGGTGCGGGGCCCGGTGGCGAGCAGGCGCACCCCCTCGCGGCCCAGGGCCGCGACGAGGGCGGCCGCCGTGAGGCCGGGTTTGACGACGTCGAAGTAGACGATGTTCGTGCGCACCGCCCGGGGGTCGAGGGCGAGGCCCTCGATCGCGGCGAGCCCGTGGGCGAGGCGGGAGGCGTTCTCGTGGTCGAGGGCGAGCCGCTCGACCATCTCCTCCAGGGCCACGATCCCCGCTGCGGCGAGCACCCCCGCCTGGCGCATGCCCCCGCCCAAAAGCTTCCGTGCGCGCCTGGCGCGGGCGATGAAGAGGCGGTCCCCGCAGAGAAGCGAGCCCGCGGGCGCGCCGAGCCCCTTGCTCAGGCAAAAGGAGACCGAGTCCGCGGGCTGCGCGAGTTCCGCGGCCGGGACCCCGAGGGCGACCGCGGCGTTGAAGAGCCTGGCCCCGTCGACGTGCAGCCGGACGCCGTGCCGGCGGGCGATCGCGGCCACGGACGCGACGTAGGCCGGCGCGAGCGGGGCCCCGCCGCAGAGGTTGTGGGTGTTCTCGAGGCAGATGAGGGCCGTGCGCGGGAAGTGGATGTTCTCCGGCCGGATCGCCTCCTCGAGGGCGGCGGGGTCGAGCGTCCCGTCGGGGAGGTTTTTCACCGTCCGCGGGTGGACGGCGGCGACCGCGGCCGAGCCCCCCTGCTCGAAGAAGAAGCTGTGGGCGCGGTCGCCGAGGATCATCTCCTCGCCCCGGCCGCAGTGGGCGAGGATGGCGACGAGGTTCGCCTGGGTGCCGCTCGTCACGAAGAGGGCGGCCTCCTTGCTGAGGAGCCCGGCCGCCAACTCCTCCAGGCGGTTCACCGTGGGGTCCTCGCCGAAGACGTCGTCGCCCACCTCGGCCGCGGCCATGGCGCGGCGCATGGCGGGGGTGGGGCGGGTCATGGTGTCGGAGCGGAGCTCGATGGCGGCCATGGGGGCGGTCCTTGCCGTTTCGGGAAATGAGGCCCTTCTATCGCACGGCGGCGCGCCCCGGGGCAAGCCGCTTTGCGGGCCGCCTCCTTGACCCCGGCCGAAATTCGAGGGTATATGCAACGGCTGAACGGTTTTCAGGTTCTTGAGACCGCAACCGGAAACAAGGGAGGAGGGCCATGGCGAAGCTCTTGTGGCAGCCCACGGCGGAGAGGGTGCGCGCGAGCAACATGTTCCGGTTCATGCAGTTCGTGAACGAGCGCCATGGGTGCGACTTCAAGGACTACCCCGCGCTCTACCGCTGGTCGGTGGAGCACATCCCCGAGTTCTGGGCGGCGATGTGGGATTTCGCGGGCATCCGGCATTCCGCCCCCTACCGCGAGGTGGTGGACGACGTGACGAAGATGCCCGGGGCGAGGTGGTTTTCCGGGGCGAAGTTGAACTTCGCCGAGAACCTCCTGCGCCACCGCGACGCGCAGACGGCGCTCGTCTTCCAGGGCGAGGGCCGGCCGCCCGTGCGCCTGAGCTACGCCGAGCTCTACGACGCGGTCGCGCGCCTCGCCCGCAGCCTGCGCGACATGGGCATCCGGCCGGGCGACCGCGTCGTGGGCTTTCTCCCCAACATGCCCCAGGCGACGATCGCCATGCTCGCCGCGACGAGCCTCGGGGCGGTCTGGTCCTCGTGTTCGCCCGACTTCGGGATCAAGGGGGTCCTCGACCGCTTCGGCCAGATCCAGCCGCGGGTCCTCTTCACCGCCGACGGCTACTTCTTCAAGGGCCGCCGCATCGACTCGCTCGAGCGCATGGCGGGGATCCTCAAGGAGCTGCGCTCGATCGAGCGCGTCGTCGTCGTCCCCTACACCGAGGAGGCCCCCGACGCGGGGCGGCTGCCGAACGCGGTTCCCTGGGCGGAGTTTCTCGCCCCGCAGGCCGGGCTCGAGATCGCCTTCGAGCAGCTGCCCTTCGAGCACCCCCTCTACATCATGTACTCCTCGGGGACGACCGGGTTGCCGAAGTGCATGGTGCAGAGCGCGGGCGGGATCCTCATCCACCACCTGAAGGAGCTCATGCTGCACACCGACTTGACGCGCCGCGACACGATCTTCTACTTCACGACCTGCGGCTGGATGATGTGGAACTGGCTCACGAGCTCGCTGGCCGTGGGGGCAACACTCGTCCTCTACGACGGCAACCCCTTCCACCCCCACCCGGGCGTCCTCTGGGAGATGGCCGAGCGCGAGAAGATCACGGTCTTCGGGACGAGCGCAGGCTACATCGGGGCGCTCATGAACTCCGGGGTCAAGCCCGCCGAGCGCTACGACCTCTCCGCCCTGCGCGCCGTGCTCTCGACCGGCTCGCCGCTCTCCGCCGAGGGCTTCGAGTGGGTCTACGCCAACGTGAAGTCCGATCTCCAGCTCGCCTCGATCTCGGGCGGGACCGACCTCAACGGCTGCTTTGCGCTGGGAAACCCCATGGGGCCGGTCTACGCGGGCGAGCTCCAGTGCCGCGGGCTTGCCATGGACGTCCACGCCTTCGACGCCGAGGGCCGGCCGGTGATCGGCAAGCAGGGCGAGCTCGTCTGCTGCAAGGCCTTCCCCTCGATGCCGATTTACTTCTGGGACGACCCGGAGAACAAGAAGTACCTCGCCGCTTACTTCTCGGTCTACCCCGGCGTCTGGCGCCACGGCGATTTCATCGAGATCAACGAGCGCGGCGGGGTCGTCATTTACGGCCGCTCGGATGCGACCCTCAACCCGGGCGGGGTGCGGATCGGCACGGCCGAGATTTACAGCATCCTCGCCCTGATGCCCGAGATCGTGGACAGTGTCGTGATCGGCCAGAAATGGAAGGGCGACGAGCGCGTGATCCTCTTTGTGCAGCTGCCGCCGGGGGAGAGCCTGACCGAGGCGCTGAAACAGAAGATCCGCGACACGATCCGCACCCTCGCCTCGCCGCGCCACGTCCCATCGAAGATCGTCGCCGTCCCGGGCATCCCCTACACGCTCAACATGAAGAAGGTCGAGATGGCGGTGAAGAAGGCGATCGAGGGGCAGCCGATCCTCAACCGCGACGCGTTGAGCAACCCCGACGTGCTCGAGTTCTATGCCCGGATCCCCGAGCTCCAGGAAGACTGACCCCCACGCCGCCCGCGAGACCGCCGCGCCCGGCCCCGCCGGGGCCGGCGCCGTGCGCCTCGAGGGCGAGATCGAGCACGTCTCCTTCGTGAACGAGGAAAACGGCTTCGCCGTGGTCCGCGTGCGCCTGCCCGGCCGGGCCGAGCCGGTCACGGCCGTGGGCACCATCCCCGCCCCCGCGGTCGGCGAGGTGCTCGCCATGGAGGGCGGCTGGGCGCGGCACCCGCGCTACGGCGAGCAGTTCCGCGTCGAGCGCTGCCAAAGCCGCATCCCGGCCACGGTCGAGGGGGTCCGCCGCTATCTAGGCTCGGGCCTGATCCGCGGCCTGGGGCCCGCGCTCGCCTCCCGCATCGTCGAGCGCTTCGGCAAGGAGACCCTCGCGGTGATCGAGCGGGAGCCCGGCCGGCTTGCCGAGATCGAGGGGATCGGCAAGAAGCGCCTGGCGCAGATCGAGGAGGCCTGGCGGGCCCAGCGCCACCTGCGCGAGATCCTGATCTTCCTCCAGGGCCACGGGGTCGGCCCGGGCCAGGCGGCGCGGATTTTCAAGACCTACGGCCCGGCGGCGGCCGCCCTCGTCCGCGAGAACCCCTACCGGCTCGCCACCGAGGTCGCGGGCATCGGCTTTGCGACCGCGGACCGGATCGCCGAGCGGTTGGGCGTCCCGCGCGACTCGCCCTACCGCATCGAGGCGGGGCTCCTCTTCGCCCTGCGCGAGTTCTCCGAGGAGGGCCACCTCTTCGCCGGCCGCGAGGCGCTGCTTGGCCGCGCGGCCGGCCTGCTCGGGGTCGAGGAGGCCCCCCTGGCGGCCGCGCTCGAGGCGCTCGCCGCCGCGGGCCGGGTCGTGCGCGAGAGCACAGCGGGCTCCGAGGCCGTCTACCTCCCCTTTCTCCACCGCGCCGAGACCGCGATCGCCCGCGCGCTGGCGATCCTCTTCACGGTGCCGCGCGGGCGGCTTCCCGCCGCGCCCGAAGCCCTCGTCTCCTCCGCCGAGCGCGATCTCGGGGTCCGCTTCTCCGCCGAGCAGGCCGCGGCCGTCTCCGGGGCGCTGCGGCACAAGGTGCTCGTGATCACCGGCGGCCCCGGGACCGGCAAGACCACGATCGTGCGCGCGATCGTGCACGGCTTCGAGCGGCTCAAGGCGCGCGTGCTCCTCGCCGCCCCCACCGGCCGCGCCGCCAGGCGCCTTGCGGAGGCGACCGGCCGCGAGGCGGCGACACTCCACCGCCTGCTCGAGTACCAGGCCGACCGGGGCGGCTTCCAGCGCGGAAGAAAGAGGCCCCTTTCCTGCGATCTGCTCGTCGTCGACGAAAGCTCGATGATCGACGCCCCCCTCATGGCCGCGCTGCTCGATGCCCTCCCGGCCGCGGCCGCGCTCATCCTCGTCGGCGACGCCGACCAGCTGCCCTCGGTCGGGCCGGGAAACGTGCTCGCCGACGTCATCGACTCGGGCCGCCTCCCCGTCGTGCGCCTGGAGCGGATTTTCCGCCAGGCGGGGAAAAGCCGCATCGTCGTGAACGCCCACCGCATCCGGCGGGGCGAGATGCCCCTCTTCGAGGCCGAGGAGGGCGAAGACTCCGACTTCTTCTTCATCGAGCAGGAGGACCCCGAGCGCGCGGCGGACACGATCCTCGAGCTCGTCCGCCACCGCATCCCGCGCCGCTTCGGCCTCGACCCCGTGGAGGAGATCCAGGTGCTCGCCCCCATGCACAAGGGGGAGGCCGGGGTCGCGCGCCTGAACGCGCGGCTCCAGGAGGCGTTGAACCCGGGGGAGGGCGGGATCGCCCGCGGGGAGCGCTTCTTCCGCCTCCGCGACAAGGTCATGCAGGTGAGAAACGACTACGACAAGGAGGTCTTCAACGGCGACATCGGCCGCATCGTCGCCGTCTCGCCCGAGGCGCGCGAGGTCGTGGTGCGCTTCGAGGGCCGCGAGGTGGCCTACGACTTCGCCGAGCTGGACGAGCTCGCCCACGCCTTCGCCGTCTCGGTGCACAAGGCCCAGGGCTCCGAGTACCCGGCCGTGGTGATTCCCCTGCTGACGCAGCACTACGTGCTGCTCCAGCGCAACCTCATCTACACCGCGCTCACCCGCGCGCGGCGGCTTGCGGTGCTGGTCGGCTCGAAGAAGGCGCTCGCGATCGGCGTGAAGCGCCGCGGCGCCGAGCGCCGCATGACGCTCCTGCGCGAGCGCCTCGAGCGCCTGCTGCCTGGGAAGTAAATTTCCCAAAAAAGGAAAATCAATTCCGATTTCCCTTTCTCGCCGCCGCCCCGCCCCCCGGGCTACCAAGACAACCATCAGAATTCAATAGAAAAATTTGAATATCCGCGGGTTTCAGGGTCTTGCACGCTTTTTGCTATCATGGAGGTAGAGAGGCCCCGCACGCGGCCGTCACGGCGCAAGGCGCGGGCGGATACCCGCCCGGCGGCGGGGCCCGAAAAAGGAGGGATCGGAGGCAACGGGGGCGCCGGAGGCGCCGGCATGAGCGAGCGGCGAGAATCGGCCGCGGCCGGCCGTCCGGGTCTGAGGCGGGTGCCGTAGAACACGGGCAACCTCAAGCTTCGGGAGGTCCCTCATGTTTCTCGAATACTTCCGCATCGCGGGCCTGGGGCAGTCGCTGGCGCTGGTGGATCTCGTCTCGCGCATCCTCTTCATCGTCTTCTTCGCCCTGATTCTCGTGATCGGGGGCTGGAAGATCCGCCGGTCGCTCGCGGCGGGGCTGGTTCTGATCTACGGCTTCTGGCTGCTCCTCCACAACGCGGGGCTGCTGCGCTGAACGCCGCGCGCAACCCCACGCCGAGGACCGCCGCAGGAGAACGAAGGGGGGCACCGTCGTCTTCATGAATCCCATCCCGTTGAAAGGCATCCCGGGGGGCGGGGCGGAAGCCTCGCGGCTTTCCTTTTTCCCCAAGGCCCCTCTGCGGCCCGAGGAGCTGCGCATCCCGGTGGCGATGGTCGAGGGCCTCCTGCTGCGGCGGCTCTACGTGAAAGGCGAGGCGACCCTGAAGGGTCTCTCGCAGGAGCTCAAGCTCAGTTTCCCCCTCCTCCACGCCCTCTTCCAGAAGATGCGCCAGAAGCAGCTCTTCGAGGTGAGCGGCATGGAGGGCAACGACTACCGCTTCACCCTCTCGGGCCTCGGCCGCGAGCAGGCGGCCCAGCGCTTCCTCACCTCCCGCTACATCGGCCCGGCCCCGGTCTCGCTTTCCTCCTACAACGCCGCTGTGCGCAGCCAGAACATCCGGCCGCTGATCGACCGCGCGGCCCTCAAGGCGGCGCTCGCCGACCTCGTCGTGACCGAGCGCTTCCTCGAGGAGCTCGGCCCCGCGCTCGTCTCGCAGAAATCGATCTTCCTTTACGGCCCCACGGGAAACGGGAAGACGAGCGTCGTGAGCCGCCTTTCCCGCATCTACCGCGACACGGTCGTCATCCCCTACGCCGTGGAGGTGGACGGGCAGATCATCGTTCTCTTCGACCCCGGGGTCCACGAGCAGGCCGAGAACCCGCCGCCGGATCTCGACCCGCGCTGGGTCGTCTGCCGCCGGCCCTGCATCCTGGTCGGCGGCGAGCTCGAGCCCCGCATGCTCGAGCTGCAGCACGAGGAGAGCACCCAGGTCTACGCCGCGCCGGTCCAGATGCGCGCCAACAACGGCCTCCTCGTGATCGACGACTTCGGCCGCCAGATCGTCTCCCCGGTCTTTCTGCTCAACCGCTGGATCGTGCCCCTCGACCGGCACACGGACTACCTGAGCCTGCGCTACGGCCTCAAGTTCCAGGTGCCCTTCGAGGTGACCGTCGTCTTTGCCACCAACCTCGAGCCCGCCGACCTCGCCGACGAGGCCTTCCTGCGCCGCATCCCGAACAAGATCCTCGTGGACGCGGTCGACGACGAGGTCTTCGAGCGGATCTACGCGCGCGAGATCGAGCGCCGGCGGCTCGAGGGCGAGGGCGCGGCCGGGGCCTACCTGCGCGAGCTCTGCCGCCGCCGCGGGGGAGAGCTCCGGGCCTGCCAGCCCGCAGACATCCTGGACATCGTGGTCGCGGCGAGCGAGTTCGCGGGCCTCCCCCCTCGGGTCACCTGCGAGGCGATCGGCCGCGCGGCCGAGATCTATTTCACCCGGCCCCGCCTCGGGGGTGCGGAGGGCAAGCCGGGTTGAGCAGGGGCGGGGGGCTTCTCCATGCTCTTCGAGTACGGCGGGCTCCTGGGGATGACGGGGGCGGGCTTCTCCTGGGAGCTCCTGCGCGAGATCGCCCTCGCCGTCTGCGCGGGGGTGGGGCTTGTGCTTTTGGGGTTCAGGGTGAAGGGGGTGTGGGGGGCCGTCTTCGCGCTCGCCGCCGGGGTGGGGTTCCTGCTTTACCGTGAAGGGGTGATCCGGTTCTGAGATGGACGAAAAGGCGCTGCTTTCGGAGAACACCGAGCTGGTGGGGGTGAGCCGCAACATCCGCCGCGTGCGCGAGCTGATCGAGCAGGTGGCCCCCACGGGGTTCAACGTGGTCGTGACCGGCGAGACCGGGACCGGCAAGGAGCTCGTCGTCAACAGCCTCTACGCGAAGTCCCCGCGCTGGGGTAAGCCCTTCGTCAAGGTGAACTGCGCGGCCCTGCCGGACACGCTGCTCGAGAGCGAGATGTTCGGCTACGAGCGCGGCGCCTTCACCGGCGCGATCCAGAACCGGCGCGGGAAGTTCGAGCAGGCAAGCGGCGGGGTGCTCTTCCTCGACGAGATCGGCGACATGTCGCTCCCGCTCCAGGCGAAGCTCCTCCACGTGCTCCAGGGCGGGGACTTCACGCCGCTCGGGAGCGAAAAGCCGGTGAAGACCGACGTCTGGGTGATCGCCGCGACCAACCGCGACCTGAAGCGGGAGGTCGAGCGCGGCCGTTTCCGCGACGACCTCTATTTCCGGCTGAGCACCATGACGATCGACATCCGGCCGCTGCGCGAGCGGCCCGAGGACATCCCCGTCCTGATCGACTACTACATCGCCCGCTACACGCGCACCCTCCCCTGCAACTCCTCCGGCTGCCTGAGCCGCGAGACCTTCGCCAAGCTCGCCGCCTACCGCTGGCCGGGAAACGTGCGCGAGCTCCAGAACGTCCTGCAGCGGATCATCGTCCTGGGGGAGGGGGAGGAGTTCGTGGACGGGATGCTCACCCGGCAGCTGCCGCCGCAGGAGGCAGGCGCGGGGGGCGGCGAGGCGGCCGCCCGGGACCTGATCGCCGAGTTCTTCGCCGGAAACGGCGGCCGGCCGGACCTCTCCGACCTCTCGCTCTGGAAGATCCGCCGCAAGGCGATCGAGCACGTGGACCGCGAGCTGATCGGCCACGTGCTCCTCAAGACCGGCTGGAACCGCAGCAAGGCGGCACGGCTGCTCAAGATCAGCTACAAGACGATGCTCCAGAAGATCGAGGAGCTGAAGATCGAGCCGCCGCCCGAGCTCGCCTGACCCCTGCCAGGCCCGCTACGCCTCCCCCACGTGCGGCAGGGTGCGCGCGTGGCCCGGCGGGGGATCCCCCGCCGCCGGCGCGGCCGAGGTCGTCTCGGGGAGCCTCAAGTTGCGCCCCTCCGCCCCGCCCGCCTCCTCGACCGCGTCCACCCCGGCCGCGGTGATGGCGAAGCCTCCCTCGTCGGTGCGCTGGATCAGGCCCTTCTCCTTCAGGTACCAGGCGTGAAACTCGATCGTCTTCTCGGGCAGGTCGAGGAGCTGGCCCATCTGCCACAGGCCGACCGAGCCCCTCTCGGGGTCGTTGCGGCGCTCGATGTAGAGAAGCGAAAGCAGCGCGTTGCGGATCTGCCGGTCGCGGCCGCCGCCGTGATCCCCGGCGCCGGCTGCCGGGGCCGCGGCCGCGGCGAGCCGCCAGCGCCGCGCGCGGATTTCCTCGTAGCGCGCGTCGTAGGCCGCGCGCTTCACCGGGTCGGAAAGCACGCGATAGGCCTTGGTCACGCGGTCGAAGTGCTCGACACAGCCCGTGCACCCGTTGTCGGGGTGGAAGCGCTTGGCGAGCAGGCGGTAGACGCGCTCGATCGTCTCGCGGTCGGCCCGCGGGCTGACCTGGAGGTCCTCGTAGTAGTCGGCCAGGGGGTCATCGCTCATGGCGGCCCGTTCCTTTAGGGGCTAGCGCCACTCGATCACGCGGCGCTTGAGGTTGATCCGGTAGTCCACTTCCTTGAGAAAATTCATGCCGAGCAGCCCGTCGTATTCGACCTGCGGGCCCGCATGCTCGATCACGGCGGCGGCGAAGTTCTCGAGGCGGTGGGGCCCCACGCGGATGTAGGCGAGCCGGACGACCTCGGCCGCGATCGTCCGCCCGCCGGGGAGGAGAAGCGTTCCCTGATCGACGACCGGGAGGTTGAGCTTCTGCACCGCGGCGCGGTTCAGGGTCGTGATCGAGGCCCCGGTGTCGAGGACGAGCGTCGCCTTCACCTCGCGGCTGGCGTGGCCGATCACGGCGGGGACGAGGACGCGCTCGTTTTTCACCTCGATCCGCGTCTCGCGCGGGGCCGAAGACGGGGTGGCGGCGGCTGCGGCATCCCTCCGCGGGGCGGCCTCGATGTAGAATTTGCGCCTCTCGTCGATCCGCAGGAAATCCCCCTCGGCGTCGCGGCCGCGGCTGTAGGTGCCGCGCTCGCCCGGCCGGAAGTGCCGGCGGTCGGCCTCGGGGATGTCCCAGGCGCCGTCGCGGTCGGTCTCGAAGACCAGGCCCTTCCCCTCGGGCCGGATCACGTAGGTGCCGGATGCGGCCGCGCCCGCGGCGAAAAGAAAAAAGACAACCGCCGCAAACGAGAGAAACCCCCTTTCCCGCACGCTCGCAGCCAGTCTCGCCTCCGGGGCCCGCGGGGCCGGGACCGCCCCGCCGCTTATCTTTCAGATTTTCTCATGTGGAGGCAAAAAAGGGAAGGGCGCTTCGCCCTTCCCCCGGGGGGCTTGCCTCATTCTCGCAAGCGGCGTTCCGCCGCAACACCGGGCAAGTGATATGTGAATGGACGTCCCCTAATCAGAAGGGGATGTCGAGGCGGGTCTCAGCCCCCTCCGACACAACGACGCCGTAGGCGTCGTCCTCGCTCAACCGCCGCGATGAATCGTCGTAGATCACGACGTGCGCGTCGTAGGCGCCGGCCGTCAAGAGGATCGCGTAGCCCGACCCGTTGAGGATGTTCAGGCGCCTCACTTCGCCGTAGGAAAGATTGCGTGTTGTCGAGACGTCGGCATCGACGCAGGAGAGGACGCGCCGCAGGCTGAGTGTTGCGAACTGGTCGCTTGCCGCCCCGGGGATCGAAACCTCGCCTTTGAGCGTCCCGGTCGGCCGTGAGCCCTCGAGCAACACCCGGGTCGCCCCCGCGCTTTGGTTCAGGCCGGGTTCGGCCTCGACCTCCGTGCACCCCGGGAGATAGCCCGTCTCGTAGGCCACGATGTTGTAGAGTGTGCCGCTTGGCCCCGGGTTCACCATCATGGCGAAGTTGCCGTTTTCGTCGGTCACGGTCGCGGCATGGACGACTATGGTGTCGTCGGTTTTGTCGTCGGCCGTCCCGTTGTCGTCCCAGATCTGGGCGGTCACGCGCACACCGGCGATGCCGTTTGTCCCGTCGGTAACCACCCCGCGCACGATCGCGTGGTCGAGGAGCTCCAGGACCTTGATCGTCGGCTTGAGAAGCCAGTTCCCGCTCGCCCCCGCCCGCACGACCGAGGAGGCGGCGTCGAAGTCGAGGACGAGCTCGGTCGTCCCGTTTTCCTCGATCGTGAAGCCGTGGACGATCTTGATCCCCGTCTGGAAGCCGCTTGGGACCTTGAGCTCGTGCACCTCGTCCTCGGCCGTGATCACGTAGTTCGCGAAGGGGTGCCGGCGGCTCAGGAGGTTGATCCCGTCATCGGGGGTTCTCCCGAGGATGAGCCGCATCTGGGTGTAGCGCCCGGCCGCGAGATCGGTCAGCCCGAGGTCGGTGCGCACGCCGTTTACGAGCTCGAGGAGGTTGTAGGTTTTGCCGTTTCCGGCATCGGAGACGGTCTTCCAGTTCGCCGGCGCGCTCTCGCTTCCGCCGAGGTGGACCTGGACCTTGTCGATCGTGACATAGACGGCCTTCAGGCCCTCGACCGCGGCGTCGGTCAGGCTGAGCGCGAGCTTTCCCGTTCCGCCCCCATCCGTGCCGCCGCCGCCCCCGCCGCAGCCGGAAATGAGTGCCGCGCCGATCAGCGCGATCGCGCCGAGAATCCTTCCCTTCATCGTGCCCCCCTTCCCGGAGAGGGTACCCCCCGGGGGTCGTCTTCCGTATTGGTCCGCGGGCTGTCCCGCACCGCGGCGATATTGGGAAATTTATCCCAAAACCAAAGGCCGGTCAAGGAACCCGGCCTTCGCGGGCCGCACCGCCCGGGGCGGCCCGGGTAAGTGATATGTGAATGGACGTCCCCTAATTGGCGAGGGCGATCGTGCGCCAGCCCACGGTGGCGCCCGTCAGGGTGCCGTTCAGGTTGACCGTGTCGCCGACGCGCAGACGGTTCAAGAACTCCGCGCGGGAGAGCGGGCCGCCCTCCTCGAGCGAAAAGCCCTCCTCGGGGATCCCCGCCGTGTCGATTGTGACCCCGAGCACCTCGATCGTCGCCCCGGAGACCGCCCCCACCGGGCCGCGCAGCGCGACCTGGGGTTTGGGGTTTTTCTGGACGATGATCCTCGCGGCGACCACCCGGCCCGAGGCGTACGAGGTGCCGAAGGCCTTGACGTGGTCGCCGGGCTGGATCTCCGCGAAGGATTGCGCCTGACCGACGATGCGCGTGAGATCGTTTGCGGCGACCGCAAGGCCGGGTAGACCCACAAGCGAAAGCGCGCCCCCGTCGACCCCCTCCACGTTCGACTCGACCTTGACGGGTGCGGTCGGCTGGACCGTGTCGGCGAGCAGCACCCCCCTCGCAAGCGAGCCGGTGACGAGAAGCCCCGTCCCCGCCCCGATTTCCTCGGGAAGGATGCGCAAAAAGCGCGTTCCCGCGTCGGTCACGACCGGGACGCCCGAGACCTCGAAGGAGGAAAGCGAGGCGAAGCGCGAGACGACCCCGGAAACCGAGGCCTGCTCGGCGTCCGCAGTGCCAAGCAGCGATTCCGCGGCGACCGAGGAGGCAAGCAGCACGCCGGAAGGCTCGAGGACCCCCTTCACCTCGAGGAGTTCGCCCGCGGCGGGGTCGGCGCCGGCCAGGCCCCCGAGGTCGGCGAGCGAGTAGTCGATCGCGAGCTCCCCGACCCGGAAGGTGCGCAGGCCGGGGTCCACGGAGGAAGCGTTTCCCCGCACCTGGACCGGGTCGCCCGCGGCGTAGGCGTCGGCCCGCTTGCGGGCAAAGGAGGCGAGGATCCGCCCCGCCTCGTCCCGCGGCCCGGAGACCTCGAGCACCTGCCCGGCCGCGATCGCCTCGCGTGCGACCCCGGCAAGCGCGGTTTCGGGATCGACGACCACGGCCTGGCCCATCACCGTGAGGAGAAGGGTCTCCGGCCCGAGCGGCTCGACCCGCCCGACCGGGCCGATCACGTCCTCGTTGTAGACGACCCGCGCCGCCTGGCCCGCGCCTTCCTCGGTGAAGGGGCCCTCGACCCGGACCCGCATCCCCACGGCGAGGCTAGCCTGGGCCGCCGCGTCGCCTGCGCCGGCCGCAACCCCGTCGACCACGATTTCGGCCGCCGCGGTGTCGAACTCGACCCCGTTCACGAAGATGCTGCCGAACTTCGAAACCGACCCCACGGTGACCCCCGAGCCCCCGATCCCGCCCGAGGCCGTGAGGTCCCCGGCCGGGCCGCCCCCGCCGCAGCCGGAAACCAGGGCGGCCACGGCACAGGCGAGGATGATCGCCAGGCCGAGGAGCGTTTCTTTCATGGCGCGGTCTTCACTCGTCTTCACGGTACGGCTCCTCGATGTAGTAGATCCCCAACCCCGCCCGGTAGCGCCCCGTGCCCTGGGCGCCGGGGTTGCTGTCGCGGTCGCGCGCGGCAAGCCAGAGGTCGAGCCGCTCGAGCAGCCGCTGGCCGGCCTCGGCCGAGAGGCCGCGGAACTCGGGCAGGGCCTCCCCCGGGAGGTTGTCGTAGAGCACCTTCCGCTGGAAGAAGGCGCTTTCCCCTTCCGCCTCCAGGTTGTGGCCGATCGTCGTGATCAGGTAGCCCACGTCCGTCCCCAGGATGTGGAGCTTGACCGCGTCGCCCGCCCCGGGGACGAAGCTTCGCACGGCGAGTTTCAGGCGGCCGTCGCGAAGCGTCTTCACCGCGCCGATGCGCGAGAGCTCATCCAGCACGGCGCGCGGGGTCATGTCCCCGCTGTAGCGGCGCACGAGCTCGGAGAAGCTCGCCTTGCCGTCCTTGAAGGCAAGTGAGGCCGGCGCACCCCGGCTGTCCTTGAAGTCGGGGTCGCGCCGCCAGCCCGCGATCACGCGTGCTGCGCGGTTGTAGCGCTCGCGGGCCTCGCGGTCCCCCGGGCCGGAGGCGGCGAGAAGCCGCGCGACTTCCTTGCGCGTGAGCCCGGTCGCCACCGCGACGCGCGCGACGACGGGCTTTTTCCCCCCTTCGAGGAAGCCCCGCGCGGCCGCCTCGACGAAGGCGCGCTTGGCGATCGCCGCAAAGGCCTGGAAGGAGACCCCCCGCTTCAACAAAAGCCGCGCCAGAGGCCTGAGCATCCGCAGGAGAGCGGCTTCGAGAGCGTCGGACGGTTCGTCAGCCATGAACGAAGAAGCGGCCCCCTAAGATTCGTGCGGCGATTCTACGCCATTTCCCCGGACGATGGAACCGTCCGCCTCGCCTGCGCGATGAAGAATCCTCCAGACGCGCATGCCGCCGTTCTTTGCCACCGGCTCGAGCTGGCGGCTTTCGCCCGGGTCCAGGTACATGTCCTTTCCCTCGATCAGGAACGCGGCGGACGTGCGCCGAGCAAGGGCCCCGAAAGTCCCTTCCTTAAAGAAGGCGACATACTCGTTGCGGATCGAAGCGGCCGGGAGGCCGGCCTCGCTCGAGGGGATGATCTTGAGATCCGGCCGCACGAAAAGGAGCAGGTACTGCCGGTTGAAGGAGCTGATGACGACCGCATTTTCTGGAACTTCTGTCAGGAGTTCAGCCGTTTCGCGGATGGTCCCGAGCTGGTCCAGGTTGGCCTTGACGCCGATCCCGATGAGCAGGGCGAAGAGAAGGCCGATGAGCGGTTTCAGGGACAGCCCGCCGCCGGATCTGTCCTCACCCCGGGGTTTCCCCCATTTTTTGAGAAGAAAGCGCAGCGGCCGGGGGGCGTTGGCCTCTTCCATGAAAAGAGCCCAGCCGGTTTTGATTTCAAGCAGCTTCCTTGCAACCGCCGGGACGAACGGCCGCGCGTGGGTGATGAAAAGTACGGGCAGCAGAACATCGACGAAGGTGCGGATGTAGAGCACGGAAGGCGGAAGGAAGGCGAATGCCAAAAGATCCCCGTAGAGAAGTTTCCTTCGGCCCCTGTGGAGATGGGGGTAGAAGAAAAGATACCCCGCCAGGATGAGGAGGCAATAGAAGGAATCCGAGATCGGCCTGAGCTCGCTGATCTGAAGCCCCATTTCGCTCCGCACGGAACCGCTCGAAATGAGCGCAAGCTGTAAGCCCCAGAACGAGTGCGGCTGGAGGGCGAGAAAAACGCCCAAGGGGGTCAGGACCCCCGCCGCAAAACGCCGGTCGCCCCGGAGGACATGGCAAAATGCGGTGGGGAGGATGTAGAACCAGGAAAGGTAAGGGTAAAGAAAAATCAAAACCCCGGCCGACAGCAGGCCCTTCCACAACCCCTTGGCGCTAAACGAGTAGGCCAGGAAAAGCGTTCCGAACACGAAGGGCCGAAGGAGCATCGCGCGGCCGAAGAGGGGGGCAAGAAGCGCCACCATCAGGGCGGTTGCGGCAAGAAGCGTGGGGAAACTTTCGATTTCCTTCACGATGCCGCTTCGTTGAACCACCAGCAGCAACAGGGCCGCAGCGAGGACGAACGATACGATCTTGATCGCAAGAAAACCGCCGAGGGCCGGGGCGAGACCGAGCGTCCTGACGGGGGAGAGCATCCAGGAGAGAAGGGTGTCGTATCCATACCAGGGGCTGGTCGCGGCGTTCTCGCTGAAGCCCGAGAACGGGTAGACCTCCGCCCAGCGCGGCTCGCCCCGAAGGGCCAGGCCGACATGGCGCAGGCCGTCGTCCGCGGGGAAGGAGAAGAACGCCTGGAAAAAAAAGAGCAGAAAAAGGATCATGAACCAGAGCCTGCGGTGAAGCGCAAGCCGCTCTTCCGCCACATCGCCTGTCATGCAGGTTTCCGCCGTGCCCATGCCGCCCGTCACGCAAGGCGCAGGTTTCGCTGCGCCGGGATGTGGTCGAGAAGCAGGAAATCCCGCCGGACCGAAGCGATCGCCTCCCCGCGCTGCTCGATGTTTTGCTCGCCGATCGTCCCCAGGCGGCCTGCGGCGCGCCTGAGGTAGCCGATCTTCCAGGGGTCGATGCCCATCACCCGGGCGCAGGTCGCGTCCACGGCGGGGAGGTTCCGGCCCATGACCAGCACCCCGGCCGCGAGCGGCCGCCCCATGATGGGGCCGTCCCCCTCCATGCCGACGACCCCGTCCACGATCGCCAGCTGGGGTCTGACCGTCGCCGCGATGTCGTAGACGCACTCCTCGATCCCCGCCCAGTGGAGGACGTTCTTCGGCCAGCCGTAGATCGTCCCCGGCATGACGCCGAAGAGGTTCTTCATGGAGAGGGTGACGCCCGCCCAGTGGTGCGTCTTCATCTTGGCGAGCGAAACGAGGATGTCCGCCCGCAGCACCGCTTCGGGGAGAAAGAGGTTCTTCAGACGCGAAACCTTCCCCAGGTTTTCGACCCTGGCCGGGGTTTCCTCGTTCAGATCGACGAAGGGGATGCGGTCCTCGGCCAGCACCTCGAGAAGGCCCGACTCCTCGAGGACGAAAACGGTGTCCCGCCGGTGGCCCGAGCCCTCGGCGACCCCGACCGCGGCGGCGCCCAGCGCGAGAAAGGCTTCCGCCGCGGCGCGGACCACGAAGGGGTGGGTGTTGATGTGGGCCTGGCCGCGGTGCGGCTCGACGAGGTTGGGTTTGAGGAGGACGGTCTTCCCGCGCACGAAGGACGCGTCGATCCCGAGCGCCGAGAAACCCGAGGCGATCGCGCGGCGCAGCAGGGCCGGTTCGTAGGAAGCGGCCTTGGCGATGAACACGGGCTCTGTTTTCTCTTCAGGCCGGGAGAGGCGGCCGAGAAGCGCGCCCGTCCCCGCCGCCGCGCCTGCGACCAGGCCGGTCTTGAGGAACGCCCGCCGGGTGAGCCGCGGCAAGGAGATCATCGCACCCCCAGGAGGGAATGGAGGTCCCCCCCGCCTTCGTGGGCGAGAAGGAGCAGCGCAAGGAGGGTCGTCCCGTAAGCGCCCCGCCTTTCCTGAAGGGAGAGGCACCGCAGAATGCGGCCGCCGAGATCGGGGACCGCGACCCCCCAGGCGGAGAGCCCGAAGGAGAGCCAGCAGAGCGAAAAGGGGGCGTCGATCTCCCGGGCCCGCATCTCCGCCCACTCGAGGCTCTTCCCGACCGACGGCCTGTCCGCCATGCCGGCGAGGGCGGCGAGAGCAAGACCCGTCGCATCCGGCATCGGGAAAAGCTTCTGGCCGAAGACCGTGGTGTTGCCGTAGTTCCAGCCCCCGCCGGGGAGCCGCCGATCCATGAGCATGGCGGCCGCCTCGGCGACGCGCGGGTGGCCGCCTTTTCCCGCCGCGCGCAGGGCGAGGATGGCAAGCGCGGTCGGCTCGACCCAGGAGTGCGTCTCCTCGACCCAGGACCAGCCGCGGATTGTCGTGTCGTGTCCGGTCGGGGAGCCCTTCTCCTTTTTGAAGTGCCGGCCGCTCGTTTGCAGAAGAAAGCCCGTCGCGAGCTCTTTTTCCTTCCGGAACCCGGGGAGGGCGCCCCAGGCGAGAGCGGCAAGGGGGGTCGGCCACCAGGCGGGGGCGGCGTCCCTCGCGAAGACGACGCGGCCGTCCGGGAGCTGAAAGCCCGCAAGAAAACGGCAGGCGGCATCCAGGTCGGCCGGCGCCGGGCCGCCGCGCCTTAGCGCCAAAACGGCCCAGGCGGTCGCATCCGGCCGGGCGGGACCCGGGGCGACCTGGGCGAAGCCGCCGTTTTCTTTTCGCCTTGCGGCAAGTTCTCGTTTCGCGTCTTCGATCAACGGCTCGTTCAAGGTGGCGCCCGCCTAGATGGTTCTTGAACGGGAAAGGCTCTGCATGGAGCGTGCCGGGGTTTTCCGCTGGGTGGCGCAGATGCCGGGTCGGGCGAAGGTCTTCGATATATCTCGGATTTTGCTTCATGGGGGAAAGCGGGGGGATTTCCCTCAGCGCGGCGATTGGGAAATTTTTTTCGTAAACTGGAAGCCGAGGTAACAGTTTTCTGGCGGTCGCTCCACAGATGTCCGCCCCCGAGAGCGGGGAAACGGCGCCTCAAGCGAAAAAAGGGGAAGGTGCAGAGGCGATCGAAGGGGGCGCCAAAATTATTTTTGCGGCCATCCGTTGGGGGCGGCCAGTTGAAGGGGTAAGGCCGTTTCTCCATTCAATCCAGGCGGATGCGAGGGCGGGCAAACGGCCCGGCCGGGACCGCCTAACCCTTATCTTCTGGGATTTTTCTCCCAGCCTTTTCTTTTCTGGCACGCCGGTTGCTTTACCCTCGGCTGCGTGGGAATGCGATCCCAACAACTCAAAAAAGCGGCCGGAAGAGAGCCCGCCGGGAGGGAAAGGCAAAGGAGGTGGTGGGGCGGAAGGAAAGGGGAAAAAGGCGGTTTGAACCCTGTCGGCATGGCAACGGAACAACCAACCTCAAAAAGAGACACTGAATCAAAACGAAAGGGAGGATCGAACATGAAAAAGCTGATCGGTTTCTTCAAGGACGAAGAGGGCGCCACCGCGGTGGAGTATGGACTGCTGGTGGCCCTGATCGCGGTGGCGATCATTGGGGCTGTTACTTTGGTTGGAACTAATCTTGATCTTCTTTTCCGCCAGGTCGCCGGCGAGCTCCAATAACTAAATTTGACTGAATTGCGGCAATCATGCCCAAATCTCCACTAAAAGACCAGCGTGGCGCCATCGCATCCGAGTATGCGTTGCTCGCCGTTCTGATCGCGGTGGCGATCGTGAGCGGAGTGGCCGCGCTGGGAGAAGGCGTCCTGGGGCTCTTCGGGCGGCTCCTTGCGCAATGGCCGTGACCGGGACGCCGAAGCTGCAGTTGACCTGAAGGTCGGCGGGGTTGCGCCGGGCCGATCCCGGCGCCGCCCCCCGATCGATGATCGATGACCCAAGGCGTGCAGGGATGACTTCGTATGCGGTGAACATCATGCTGCTCGGGTTGCTGGCCGCGGCCTCCTGGACGGACTTCCGCGAAAGCCGCATCCCGAATCTCCTCACCCTGCCGGCGGCGGTGGCGGGGGTCTCCTTCCATGCCGCGGCCGCGGGGCTGGACGGCTTCTTTTTCGGCCTCTGGGGCTGGGCCTTGGGGGTGGGGCTGCTCTTCGTCCCCTATTTGCTCAGCGGGGTGGGGGCGGGCGACGTGAAGCTCATGGGCGCCGTGGGGAGCTTTCTTGGGCCGCAGGCGGTTTTCGAGGCCTTCCTCGTCTCGGCCCTCTTCGGCGGGCTCTACGCCGTGCTCGTGATTCTGGTCCGGCGGGAGGCGTTCCAGGGGTTTTTCCGGGAGCGGCTTTCCGCCCTCTGCGCCGCGGCGGCGACGAGGAGCGTTTCGCCGCTCGGCTTCGAAGCCGTCCGGGGGCGGCCGAGGCTGCGGTACGGGCTTGCGATCGCCCTGGGGACAACCACGCACATCGTATTCAGGGCTTACGGGATCGCGCTTCTTTGAGACGCGCGTCTCCCCAAGGAGGGTGGGATGGGCAATCTCCGCGCCGTAGTGCCGATCGCGCTGTCGCTTCTCATCGCGGTGGCCGGGAGCTTTTTTCTCTACACCTGGGTCCAGAAGCGGACCGCGCCCCAGGAGATCGTGAAGGTCGAGGCCGACGCCGTCCCGGTCGCCGTCGCCGCATCCGACCTCGGCTGGGGGACGCAGATCAAGCCCGAGATGGTGAGGACGGCCCCCTACCTGCGCGAGAGCCTGCCGAGCGGCTACTTCGCGAAGGCCGAGGACCTGAGGGACCGGGTGCTCGTCGCCGCGGTGAAGGCGAACCACCCGATCACCGAGCACATGCTCGCCCCCCGCGAGGTGAAAACGGGCGGGGTCGCCGCGGTCCTCAAGGAGGGAAAGCGCGCGGTCTCGGTCAAGGGCGACAAGGTGATCGGCCTTGCCGGCCTCGTCCAGCCGGGAAACCGCGTGGATGTCCTGGTCACGATCGAGGACCCGCAGAAGAAGGAAGACAAGACCAAGCTCATCCTCGAGAACATCCTCGTCCTCGCGGCCGGGACCCAGATGCAGAAGAACGAGAAGGGCGAGCCCGCGCCGGTCGACGTCTACACGCTCGAGGTGACCCCCGAGGAGGCCGAGAGGCTAGCGCTTGCCGGAAGCGAGGGCAAGCTCCAGCTCGCCCTGCGCCACGTCCTCGACACCGAGACCGTGCTCACCAAGGGGGTGAACGTGCCGCAGATGCTCTCCTCGCTCAGCCCCGCGAACCCGCCCCCCCCGCCCAAGAAGGAAGAGCAGGCGGCGGCGCCGGCGCCCAAGCCCAAGTGGACCCCGCGGCCCGCGGTCACCGTCGAGGTGATCAAGGGCAACGAGGTGAGCAAAAAGAGTTTCTGAGGCGGATGACTCCCCGCGAGGAAAGGTGAACCCCATGCAGACGATCGCCAAACGAAGGACCCCCGCGGCGCTCATGCTCCCGCTTCTCACCCTCCTGCTTCTTCAGGTCGCGGGGACGGATGCCGCCGCGGCCGAGGAACGGCGGCTTGAGCTCACCTCCGGCAAGTCGGTCGTGATCCGGACCGAGCAGCCGGTCAAGCGGATCTCGATCGGGAACCCCGAGATCGCCGATTTCAACCTCCTCTCCCCGCGGGAGGTCTACCTCGGCGGCAAGGCGGCGGGGACGACGAACCTGACCCTCTGGCTGGAGGGGCAGACGGTCGTCTACGACGTGGCCGTCGCCTACGACGTAGCCCGCCTCAAGCGCGAGCTCATGGAGCTCCTCCCACAGGAGAAGGGCCTCCGCGTGGCCGCGGCGAACGACGCGATCACGCTCTCGGGCAAGGTGACGAGCGCCGCGGCCTTGAGCCAGGCGCTCGCGCTCGCGCGGGCGCACGCGCCCGAGGGGAAGATCGCCAACCTGGTCGAGGTGGGAGGCGTCCACCAGGTGATGCTCGAGGTGCGGGTCGCCGAGATGTCGAAGAGCCTGACGAGGAGGCTTGGCATCAACCTCGCCTACACGCGCGGAAACGACTTCGGCGTGAGCCTCCTTGGCGGGCTGGCCGAGGTCGTGAAGCCCACGGACGCGACGATCTTCTCGAGCCCGCTTGGCTTCGTGCAGTCGCCCGCGGTCACCTCGCTTTTCCGCTTCGACAAGGGGCAGACGACCTGGACGGGCTTCGTGGACGCGCTCCAGGAGGACGGCCTGGTCAAGGTGCTGGCCGAGCCGAACCTGATCACGCTCTCGGGCAAGACGGCGAGCTTCCTTGCGGGCGGCGAGTTCCCCATCCCGGTGCCGCAGGGCGACGGGGACGTCACGATCGAGTTCAAGCAGTTCGGGGTGGCGCTCAACTTCACGCCGCTGGTCCTCAGCAAGGACAGGATCAGCATCCAGGTCGCCCCCGAGGTCTCGGACCTCGACTTCTCGGTCGCGGTCAGGCTCCAGGGCTTCGTCGTCCCGGGCCTGAGGACGCGGCGCACCTCGACCACGGTCGAGCTGGGCGACGGCCAGAGCTTCGCCATCGCCGGGCTGCTCAAGGAAAACGTGCGCACCGTGGTCTCGAAGTTCCCGATCCTGGGGGACATCCCGGTGCTCGGGGCGCTCTTCCGCAGCACGGCCTTCCAGAAGGAGGAGACCGAGCTCGTGATCATCGTCACCCCGCACCTCGTCAAACCGCTCGACCGCAACAAGATGGTCCTCCCGACCGACTTCTACGTCGAGCCCGACGAGGCCGAGCTCTACCTCCTGGGCCGCACCGTCGGGGCGGGCGAGCCCAAACGCCGGAAGGCCGCGCTCGAGGGCGACTTCGGGCACGCCATGCCGCGAAACTAGACGGGCAGGGAAGGAGAGAGGAAACCATGAAACGGACCAGCTTGTGTTTGACCCTCGGGGCGTTTCTCCTTGCCGCGGCGTGCGCGGGCAACAACCCCCTGCGCGAGGAGACGGCGCTCGACCGGAACTGGGGCCGGGCGGTCGAGAGCGCGAAATTCAACCAGATCCTCGACCCGAAGGCGGGCGGGACGGATGCCCCGGTCGAGGGGCTTGCGGGAAGGCCCGCGGGGCATGCGGTCGAGAAGTACGAGCAGTCCTTCAAGAAGGAAGCGCGCGAGCTTCCGGTCTCCACGACCACCGCGGTCACCAAATAAGGCGGCGGGAGAGCCGGGAAAGGCAGAAGGCCGATTCGCATGGCACCCAGCGGAACCCATCGCGCGAAGCTCGCGGTCACCGAGGCGGGGCTTGCGCGCAAAATCACCGAGCTCCTCCAGGGGGCGGCCTTCGAGATCCTGCCGGCGAAGGACCCCCAGGCGGCCGAGCTCTGGATCGTTCACCTCGGGCCCGAGGCCGAGGCGCGGCTTTCCTCTGTGGAGGAGGCGCTGCGCAAGGGCGCGGCCGAGGAGGTCTTCCTCGTCTCCGAGACCGCGGACCCGAAGGTCCTCATGCAGGCGATGCGCATCGGGGTGAAGGAGTTTCTGCCGCTGCCCCTCGATGCGGCCGAGTTCAAGGCCGCCCTCGAGCGCTTCAAGGAGCGGAAAACCCAGGCCCCGGGCAAGGCGGCCGACCGGCGGGGGAGCGTGGTCAGCGTCTTCGGGAGCAAGGGCGGGGTCGGGACGACGACGATCGCGGTCAACCTCGCGGTCTCGCTCGCCCAGGGGCAGGCCGGCCGGCAGGTCGCCCTCCTCGACATGAACACGCTCTTCGGCGAGATCCCGCTCTTCCTCGAGATCGCCCCCAAGTTCCACTGGGGCGAGATCACGAAGAACATCGAGCGCCTGGATGCCCAGTTCCTGCAGAACACGCTCACGCGCCACAAGACGGGGATCCAGGTGCTCCCCTCGCCCGCCTACCTGAACGGCCACGTGCGGCCCACCCCGGAGATCATGAGCCGGCTTCTCGGCCTCATGCGCCGGATATTCGACTTCGTGGTGATCGACGCCGGGCAATCGACCGACGACACCTCGCTCAAGGTGCTCGAGACCTCGGATCTCCTGATGCTGGTCACGATCCTGAGCCTGCCCTGTCTCGCGAACACGAACAAGCTCGTGCGCTCGCTCTCCGATCTCGGCTACGTCCCCAAGGAGAAAATCCGCGTGATCCTGAACCGCTTCCACAAGCGAAGCGAGATCTCGATCGCCGACGCCGAGGCGGGGATCGGAAAAGAGATCTTCTGGGCCATCCCCAACGACTACGACACCTCGATGGCGGCGATCAACTCCGGGAAACCCCTGTTGAACGTCGCCCCGGGGGCGGCGATCACGAAGAGCCTGGTCGAGCTTGCGCGCGCGCTCGCCGACCCGGGGGCCGCCGCGGCGGCGGCGAAGAAGAAAGGGTTGTTCTGACCCCGAGGGCGGCGCTCGCCGCACCGGGGTGGGTGAGGAAAGGGGTGCTCCATGCTGCAGGAGAAGGCGAATCTCCGGGCCGTTTCGGGTTCGGGCCGCTACATGCCCGATGAGTACTTCGAGCTCAAGGCCCGCATCCACGACCGGCTCCTCGACCTGATCGATCTCACGATCATCGAGAAGCTCGAGCGCGAGGCCCTCACCCTCCAGATCCGCAAGGTGATCGAGCGGATCCTGCGCGAGGAGCAGTTCAAGCTCCCGCTCAACATGGTCGAGCGGGAGAAGATCTTCGGCGAGATCGTGGACGAGGTCCTGGGCTACGGGCCGCTCGAGCCCCTGCTCAAGGACCCGAGCGTCTCCGACATCCTCGTCAACTCCTACAAGAGCGTCTACGTCGAGCGCGAGGGCCGGATCGAGCCGACCGACGTGCGCTTCAAGGACGACGCGCACCTCATGCGCATCATCGACAAGATCGTCTCGAGCGTGGGCCGCCGGATCGACGAGTCCTCGCCCATGGTGGACGCCCGTCTCCCCGACGGCTCGCGGGTGAACGCGATCATCCCGCCGCTCGCCCTCGAGGGCCCCTGCCTCTCGATCCGCCGCTTCGCCGTGAACCCCCTCGAGTTGGACGACCTCATCTCCTTCCAGACCCTCACCCCGGAGATCGCCGAGGTCCTCAAGGGGATCGTCAAGGCGCGCCTGAACGTGATCATCTCCGGCGGGACGGGAAGCGGCAAGACGACGCTCTTGAACGTGCTCTCGCGCTTCATCCCCGAGGAGGAGCGCATCATCACCATCGAGGACGCGGCCGAGCTGCAGCTCAAGCAGGAGCACGTGGTCCGTCTCGAGACCCGGCCGCCCAACATCGAGGGCCGCGGCGAGGTCGTGCAGCGCGACCTCGTGAGAAACAGCCTGCGCATGCGGCCCGACCGCATCATCGTCGGCGAGGTGCGCGGCAAGGAAGCCTTCGACATGCTCCAGGCGATGAACACGGGGCACGACGGCTCGCTCACGACCATCCACGCGAACTCCCCGCGCGATGCCCTGATGCGGCTCGAGACCATGGTCGCCATGGCGAACCTCGAGATCCCGAGCGAGTTCCTGCGCCGCTACATCGCCTCGGCGATCCACGTCGTGATCCAAGTCGCGCGCCTGGTCGACGGCAAGAGAAGGCTCGTCAGCGTGCAGGAGATCACCGGCATGGAGGGGAGCGTCATCACCATGCAGGAGATCTTCGCCTTCACCCAGCGCGGGCTCGACGGCCGGGGGAACGTGCGCGGCGCCTTCCAGTTCCGCGGCATCCGGCCGCGCTTCATGGAGCGGCTGAAGATGGCGGGGGTGAATCTCCCGGCCGAGATCTTCGACCCCAACCGCGTGGTCGAGGCCTGAAGGGGGACGCGATGGACCTTTGGCTCGTGGGGGTGGGGATCTTCCTGGGGGCGGTGCTCGTGATCCAGCTTGCGATCTACGGGGTGCGCCACCTGCGCGCCGCCCAGCGCATCAAGATCCGGCGCCGCCTCCGGAAATACGCCTACGTCGAGGCGGCGGGCGCCGAGGGGACCGAGATCCTCAAGAAACGGCTCTACAGCGGCGTTCCCTTTTTCAACGCGCTTCTTTCGCGGGTCCCCGGGGTCGAGGCCCTCGACCGCCTCGTCATCCAGGCGAACTCGCGCTACCCCCTGGGGTTCCATCTGCTGCTCGCCCTCTTTCTTGCGCTGATCGGCCTGCTCCTGGGGGGCCGGCTCATGAACAACCCGGCGGGCGCCCTGCTCCTTGCGCTCCTCTGTGCCGCCGTCCCCTACGTCCTCCTTGTGCGGCAGCGCAGGCTCCGCGCCGAGAAGTTCAAGAAGCAGATGCCCGATGCGCTCGATCTCGTCGCCCGCGCCCTCAAGGCGGGCCATGCCTTCTCGGGCGGGATCGCCATGGCGGCCGAGGAGTTCGACGACCCGCTCGGGAGCGAGTTCGCCGAGATGCTCGACGAGATCAACTTCGGGGTGAGCGTCCCCGAGGCCCTGAAGAACCTGACCCGGCGCGTCGAGTGCGAGGAGATCAAGTACTTCGCGATGGGCGTGATCCTGCAGCGCGAGACCGGGGGCAACCTGGCCGAGCTGATCCAGACGCTTGCGAACCTGATCCGCGAGAAGTTCCAGGGCAAGGTGAAGGTCCTCTCGGCCGAGGGGCGGATCTCGGCCGTGATCCTGGTGGCGCTCCCCTTCCTGGTCGCCGGCTGGATCTGGCTGACCAACCCCGGCTACCTCGCGCCCCTGGTGCTCGAGCCCTTCGGGAGGCTTCTCCTGCTGCTGGCGCTCGTCTTTTTGGGTCTCGGGATCGTGATCCTGAAGCGCATGGTCACGATCGAGGTCTGACACGGAGGAACGATGGGTCTGCTCCTCGACAACCAGCCGCTTCTCGCAAGCCTCGCCTTCTTTCTTGCGATCTTTCTCTTCTGCCTCGGGGTGACCCAGGCCCTGCGCCAGCGCGCCCTCAGGCGGCAGCTCGTGGGCAAGATCCGGGGCGGCGGGGTCTACGTCGAGCCCGCGGCCTACGAGGAGGAGAAGGAAACGGAGAAAAAGCCCTCCGCGCTCCTTGGGCTCTTCTCCCGAATCGGCCGCAAGGCCGCGCCCGAGCCCTCGCTCGAGGAGTACTCCGCCTCGCGGCTCAAGTTCCTGCGGGCGGGGATCCGCTACGAGAACGCGCTCGCCGTGCACTGGGGGATCAAGATCGTCCTCACGGTCTTCTTCCCGGCCCTCTTCCTTCTGCTGCGCGCGCTCGCCTTCGGGGCGCTGAGCTACCCCGCGACCCTGACCCTCGCCGTGGGGCTTGCGCTGCTCGGCTTCTACCTCCCCGACATCGTCATCCGCCAGAGGGCCGAGCGCCGCAGGGAGAAGATCCTGCGCGCGCTCCCCGACGCGCTCGATCTCCTCGTCATCTGCGTCGAGGCCGGCATGGGGCTCGATGCGGCGGTGAACAAGGTCTCCCAGGAGCTCCGGCTCGGAAGCCCCGAGCTCGCCGACGAGCTGCACTTCATGAACCTCGAGCTCCGCGCGGGAAAGAAGCGGGTCGATGCGCTGCGGCACCTCGCCGAGCGGACCAACCTGGAGGAGATCCGCAGCCTCTCCACCCTCCTCATCCAGACCGACAAGTTCGGGACGAGCATGGCCGACGCCCTGCGGGTCTACGCCGACTCCTACCGCACCCAGCGCTACCAGAAGGCCGAGGAGCTGGCGGCGAAGCTGCCGGTGAAGATGGTGCTCCCGCTGCTCTTCTGCATCTTTCCCTCGCTCTTTCTCGTGATCCTGGGGCCGGCCGCGATCAACATCTACCGCGTGCTCATCAAGGGCGCGTTCGCCCGATAGGAGATTCGCCGATGGCGGGACAGGCGGACATTCGAAAGCGGGGGGCGGCGGCGGTCTTCGCGGCCCTCGCGTGCGCGGCCTTCCTCCTTGCGGGCTGCGGCGGAAGGGGCTTCAAGGTGGCGATCGAGTCGGGCGGGGCGGACGAGAAGAACCCGGCGCTTGCCGCCGAGCAGGCCCCCCTCGTCTCCGAGACGACGCGGCAGCTCCCCGAGCCCACCGCCGAGGAGTACGAGCGCATGGGGGACGGGCTTCTCGCCCGCGGGAACCTCTACCTCGCCTACGTGAACTACGAGAAGGCCCTGCGGCTGAAACCCGGGAGCCTCGGGCTCGAATACAAGAAAGGCCTGGCGCTTCTTCTGGGCGGGCGAAACGACGACGCGATCCGCCAGTTCGAGGCGGTGCTGAAAAAGGACCCCAAATTCGAGCTCGCCCACGAGGGCTTGGGGAGGGCCTATTTCCAGGCCGGCGACCTGATGCAGGCCGAGCGCCACCTGCGCAAGGCGCTCGCCCTCAACCACCGGCTCTGGAAGGCCTACAACACCCTCGGGGCGATCGCCGACCGCAAGGGCGACTTCGAGCAGGCGATCCTCGAGTACACGAGCGCGATCGCCATCGCGCCCAACGAAGGCTTCCTCTACAACAACCTCGGGGTCTCCTGCCTGACCGCGGGGCACCACGAGGCCGCGGTCGACGCCTTCGCCAAGGCGATCCGCAGGAACTTCCGCGAAAGCAAGGTCTTCAACAACCTGGGGCTCGCCTACGGGAACCTCGGCCGCTTCGAGGAGGCCTTCGAGGCCTTTCGCCTGGCGGGCGGCGAGGCCCACGCCCACAACAACCTGGGCTGCATCTACCTCGAAAAGGGGATGTACGCCGAGGCGGTGAAGAGCTTCGAGCGCGCGATCGCCCTCGAGCCCGAGTACTACGCCCGGGCGGCCGAGAACTTGAAGCGCGCCAAGGCGCTCGCGCTCACGCGCTAGGAGGACGGCATGAAGACGAAGCGGACGGCGGCTTTCCTGGCGGCGGCTCTCTTGGCGGCGCTCCCGCTCGCCGGGTGCCACACGCGCGAGGCGGCGACCGAGGAGAGCCGGATCTCGCCGCGCGACGCGCGGCCCGACCCCCTCTCCGAGGCCGAGATCCGCAAGTTCGCCGCCTCGGTCCGCCGGGTGGACGGCGAGGCCGAGGCCCACTACCAGCTCGCCCTCTACTTCCAGCAGCACTCCCGGCACCAGCTTGCGATCGACGAGTTGAAGCAGTCGCTGCTGCGCAGCCCGGGAAACCCCAAGGCCTACAACGCGCTCGGGGTCTCCTTCGACAACCTGGGCGACCACGAGGCGGCGATCGAGTACTACCGGCTCGCCCTCAGAATCGACCCCACGCTCGACTACGCCTACAACAACCTGGGCTACTCCCACCTCCTGCGCGGCGATGTCAGGCAGGCGATCGAGGCCTTCGAGCAGGCGATCGCCCGCAACGGAAACGAGCCGCGCTACCGGAACAACCTGGGCCTCGCGCTGGCGAGGCAAGGCCGATACGAGGAGGCGCGCGCCCAGTTCGCAGCGCTCGACACGGCCGAAAACGCGGAAAAACGGCTTGCCCGTGTGCTCAGGGACCTTGGCCGGGGGGACGAGGCCGAGCGCGTGATCGCCGCGCTGCGCGCAAGGCCGACCCCCGGGCAGGCGGACCCGGCCGCCCGCGAGGCCCCTTCCCTGCCGGATCTTCTGCCGCTTGAGCGCGCGGCAAGCCCGGGGATCGACCCCGTGGCGCGCTTCCGTTTGATCAACCAAAACCTGGGCAAGGGGGAGGCGCAGCCTGCGGCCGAATCGGCGCCGGGGATCGAGGTGATCCCGGCTGCGGCACTCGTTTCGCCGCCGGCCGGGGCCGAGCGGGCGGTCGCGGCCGAGGAGGCGGGGCGGACCTACGCCGTCTCCGCGCTCGCCCTCGAGCCGCAAACGCCGAAAAAACCGCCGGCTGCGGCGATCGGCTACGACCCCCAGCCCGTCGTTCGCGAGCTGAAAGCGATCGCCCCGCCGCGGGCCGAGCTCGCCACCCGGGTCGACCAGGAGGAGCACGAGGAGCGGATCCTGATCGCCGCGAGCGCGGCGCAGGCGGGCTGGCAGATCGCCCCCGAGCCGCGCCGCACGGCCGAAAAGGGGATCGTCGCCGTCGAGGTCGTAAACGGCAACGGCGTCAAGGGCGCCGCCGCGCGCGTGGCCGCGCACCTTCGCCGCCTGGGTTTCCAGGTCGTCCGCGTGATGGATGCACACTCCTTCGACCATTACCACACCAAGATCTTCTACTACGGCGAGAACCTGGCCGAGGCCCGCCGCGTGCTCGCGGCCCTCCCCGAGATCACCGACACGGCAGAGCTCTACGAGCTCGATGCCGCGGGCGGCCACATCCGCGTCCTCATCGGCCGCGACCTCGTCGAGAAAAACGCGGGGCTCGCATGGGGCCGGCCGGTAAAATCGAGGAAAGGAGCCGGCGAATGACAACCCTGCCGGGTCCGACAAGAAAAGAGAGCCTTCCCAGAAAACCCCGCGCGGTATGGGGCGAAAACGGGGCGGCCGCGATCGAGTTTGCGCTGGTCCTGCCGATCCTCGTTCTCCTGGTGTGCGGCATCATCGAGTTCGGCCTCATGTTCTACAACAAGCAGATGATCACCAACGCCAGCCGGGAAGGGGCGCGGGCCGGAATTGTGGATCAAGTAAGCGACGCGCAGATTCAAACGATTGTAATCAACTATCTCAGAGAGACGTTGCCGAGCGGTCCTTCAAAAATCATTAGCCTGATGGGCAGGATCTCAACCACTCTCATTAACGTGAGTGTGCGTAGGGAGACAGATGACCTCGTAGTCGCCGTCGGATTCAATTACCCTCTCCTCCTGGGGGGCATCGTGGGAAGAGAGACCGTGGCGGTTTCCGCGCAAACGACCATGCGCATGGAGCCCAAGTGAAGAGAGAAATGATTCCCGTCTTTTTTCAGGGTGTAGAGAAGCGATTGCGCGCGTCATCAAGCGAAAGGCAGCAGGGCGCCAGCCTTGTCGAATTTGCCCTTATCCTCTTGGTTCTCGTTTCGCTTCTATTCGGAATTGTGGACTGGGGGCTCTACATGTTCAACCGGCAGGTGATCACGAATGCCACCCGCGAAGGAGCGCGTGCCGGGATCGTCTCGCGCGAAATCCGTTTGACTGAAGATCAGATCCGGAACGTGGTGCTGGACTACAGCAACCAATATCTTGTGACCTTTGCGGTAAAAAATCCTCCTGCAGTCGATGTGCAAAGGCAGTGTCCAAATTTCGGTTGCGATTTGAGGGTAAGCTCATCGTTCAATTACCACTTTCTTTTTTTCAGAATGTTCAGTCCCACGACGATCACGGTATCGGCGACCATGAGGATGGAGTAAGCCCCAGGGAAAGGAGAACTGCCATGGACCCAAAAGATGTCCCTGCCGAAAGAAATGGGCAAAACGGGGCGACGGCCGTGATCGTGGCGATCTGCCTGGTGGCATTGATCGGCTTTGCCGCGCTCGCCATCGACATCGGCTACCTTTACTCGACCCGCAACGAGCTCCAAAACACGGCCGACGCCGGAGCTCTGGCGGGGGCGGGCTATCTGGGCAGAGAATACCTGAATCTTCCTTATTTGCAGCAGAGAAGCAAAACGTTTACGCGGGGGGAAGTGGCTGCGGTGGTCAATGAGGTGACGCTGAAAAACCGCGCTGCGGGGGTGGCAATCACGATCGCTCCCGACGATGTGATCGTCGGCAACTGGAACGGAACCGAGGTGATCCCCAATCCCGATCCCAACGTGGAGGGAGCAGTGATTTCCCCGGATGCGGTCCAGGTGACCGCCCGCCGCGATGGGACGGCGAACAACCCGGTGACGACATTTTTCGCCCGGGCGCTCGGCATCGTGAATATGCCCGTCGCCGCCGTCGCCGTGGCCGCGCTGACCGGCCCATCCGAGGTCGCGGAAGGGGAGCTCAAGACGCCCTTCGGGCTCTCACAGAATGTGTTCCCCAACAATTGCCGCGATCTGATTACGTTTTCCCCGACCACCAGCAGTTGTGCAGGCTGGCACAACTTTTTCGACCCCATCAACGCGAGCCAGATGGAGAAGAAGTTGCTGGGACTGATCGAAGGCCACAGGATGCCCAATGGGAGTCCCTTATTGTCGGGCCACGGATGGCTCGAACGGAATTTCGATCTGAACAAGGATCCGGACCCGAAAACGACCCCGGAGACATCCACGGGAGATCCTTATGAGTTCCAGGGCGGCACGATCTCGAGCCTGTTCAACGGAAGCTATCTGGTTCGCGAGACCTATAACGGGAACACGGGAACGGTGATAGGAAACCTCAAGCAGCCTGCCCCGTTTTTAGCCCTTTATGATTACTTTCGCTACCGCGATGGTGACGGCGACAACACCGTCTGGACGGCGACGATCCCAGTGTACGAAGACTTCGAGGGGAGTTGCCGCAACCCCAACACGGCGATCCCCATCGTGGGCTTCGCAAAAATCATCGTGCGGATGCCCAACCCACCCCCCGATTCGAATGTGAGCGTGACCGTCGACTGCAACCTTTCCGTAGTCGAAGGCCGGGGCGGTGGGGTCACCTACGGCAACCTGAGAGGCTCCATCCCCAACCTCGTCAAGTAGGGGACGTCCATTACCATATCATTATCCCGGCCGTAGGCCCGCAGCCGGTGCCGCCGAAGCTCTGCACCAAGCCCCGGGGCGACAACTCGCCACCGGGGTTTTCCGTCGCGGCAAGGCGTCTCCGGACTCGCCCTCACCGATAGAACAGGCGATCTTGGGCGGCTTTGCGGCCGGCGATTGACAAACCGGGGGGGCTTGGTTAGAAAACCCTGGTCTTTCCAAGGCTTGGTCCCGCAACCCTTCAACCCGCCAGGACGTCCATGAGCCAGCAAACGCAGACCCTCACGATCGACGGCAAGGATCTCGAGTTCACCCCGGGCGAGACGATCCTCGAGGTCGCCCGGCGGAACGGGATCGACATCCCCACCCTCTGCCACCTGAAGCGCACCGCCCCCACCGGCGCCTGCCGCATGTGCGTGGTCGAGGTGCAGGGGGGGCGCGCGCTGGTCGCCTCCTGCGCCATGCCGGCCGCCCCCGGCATGGTGGTCGCAACCGAGTCGGAGAAGGTGATCGAGGCGCGAAAGCTCATCCTGCAGCTTCTTCTCGCCTCGGGAAACCACAACTGCCTCGTCAAGGGCTCGGACGGCAAGAGCTACGACGACTATCTCGCGCGCCTCCGGAAGGCCGGGGGCAACGTCCAGCCCTGCCCCGCCTGGGGGGACTGCCGCCTCCAGGAGCTCGCCTGGCGCTACGGGGTGACCGGCGGCCGCTTCAGCCCGACCCCGCCGCGCTACCCGATCGAGGACGTGAACCCCTTCATCGTGCGCGATTTCGGCCGCTGCATCCTCTGCGGCCGCTGCGTCCAGGCCTGCAACGAGATCCAGGTGAACCAGGCGATCCACTTCGGCTACCGCGGGGCCAAGGCCAAGATCATCGCCGCCGGCGACCGCCCCTACCGCGAGTCCGACTGCGTCTTCTGCGGCGAGTGCGTGCAGGCCTGCCCGACGGGGGCGCTGACCGAAAAGGACGCCCGCAACGCGGCCCGCCCCGGCGAGACCCGCCGCGTGCGAACGACCTGCGCCTACTGCGGGGTCGGCTGCCAGCAGGAGCTCCACGTCAAGGACAACCGCATCGTCAAGGTGACCGGGGTCGAGGGGGCGAAACCCAACCTGGGGAGCCTCTGCGTCAAGGGCCGCTTCGGCTTCGACTTCGTCTCCTCGCCCGAGCGCCTCACCCGGCCGCTCATCCGCGAGGGGGACTCCTTCCGCGAGGCCTCCTGGGAGGAGGCGCTCGATCTGGCGGCCCGGAGGCTAACGGCCATCAAGGAGAAATCCGGGCCCGAGAGCCTGGGGGTCCTCTCCTCGGCGCGCATCACGAACGAGGAGAACTACGTCGCCCAGAAGTTCGCCCGCGCGGTGCTCGAGACGAACCACATCGACCACTGCGCCCGGCTCTGACATTCCGCCACGGTGGCCGGTCTGGCCGCCTCCTTCGGCAGCGGGGCGATGACGAACACGATCGGGGACCTCGAGGAAGCCGACCTCTTCCTCGTCACCGGCTCGAACACGACCGAGACGCACCCCGTCATCTCGACCTTCATCAAGCGCGCCGTCGTGCTCCAGGGAAAGAAGCTGATCGTCGTCGACCCGCGGCGGATCGTGATCGCCCGCTACGCCGAGCGCTGGCTCAGGCCGCGGCCGGGGACCGACGTCGCCTGGCTGAACGGCATGATGCACGTGATCGTCGCCGAGGGGCTCTACAACCGGGAGTTCGTGGAGGCGCGCACGACGGGCTTCGAGGCGCTCCAAAAAACCCTCGAGGCTTACAGCCCCGCGGCCGTGGAGAAGATCACGGGGATCCCGGCCGCCGAGCTGGCGGAGGCCGCCCGCCTCTACGCCCGGGCCGGCCGCGCGAGCATCCTCTACTGCATGGGGATCACCCAGCACACGACGGGCACGGACAACGTGAAGTCGCTCGCCAACCTCGCCATGCTCTGCGGCCACATCGGGAAACCCGGGACGGGGGTGAACCCGCTCCGCGGCCAGAACAACGTCCAGGGCGCCTGCGACATGGGGGCGCTGCCCGATGTCTTCTCGGGCTACCAGAAGGTGGCCGACGAGAACGCGCGCAAAAAAATGGCCGCGGCCTGGGGGGTGGGGCGCCTTCCCGCCTTCGCCGGGATGAAGGTGACGGAGATGATGCCGGCCGCGCTCGCCGGCAAGCTCAAGGGGCTCTACATCATCGGCGAGAACCCGGCCGTCTCCGACGCCGATCTCGGCCACGTCGAAAAGAGCCTGCGCCGGCTCGAGTTCCTCGTCGTGCAGGACATCTTCCTCACCGAAACGGCGAAGCTCGCCCACGTCGTCTTCCCCTCGGCCTGCTTCGCCGAGAAGGAGGGGACCTTCTCCAACACCGAGCGCCGCGTGCAGCGCGTGCGCAAGGCGGTCGAGCCCCCCGGCGAGGCGCGGGCCGACTGGAAGATCCTCTGCGATCTCGCCGCCCGCCTGGGCCGGCCGCTCGCCTACGCCGACGAGCGGGCGATCTTCGAGGAGATCCGCGCCGTCACCCCCTCCTACGCCGGGATCACCTACGCGCGAATCGAGGAGGAGGGCCTCCACTGGCCCTGCCCCAACGAGGAGCACCCGGGGACCCCGATCCTGCACCGCGAGCAGTTCACGATCGGCAAAGGCGTCTTCCACGCGATCGGCTACCGGCCGCCCGCCGAGGAGGCCGACGCCGACTACCCCCTCTTCCTCACCACGGGCCGGGTGCTGCCCCAGTACCACACCCGCACCATGACCGGCCAGACCGAGGGGTTGAACGAGCTTGCCCCGGAGAGCTTCGTCGAGATCTCCCTGGAGGACGCCCGCGCCCTGGGCTTCGACGACGGCTGCCTCGTCCGCGTCGCCTCGCGCCGCGGGAGCATCACCGTGCGGCTGAAAGTCTCGCCCAAGGCCGTGCAAGGAACGGTCTTCATCCCCTTCCACTACGCCCAGGCGGCGGCGAACCGGCTGACGAACGCGGCGCTCGACCCGGTCTGCGGGATCCCCGAGTTCAAGGTCTGCGCCGTGCGGCTGGAGAAGGCGGCCTGAGCCAAGGGCTCCTTCGCCCGCGAAAGCGAAAACCCCGGTCCGCGAACGGACCGGGGTTTTTTTCGCCGTTTGCGGGGTTCCCCGCGGGGGGGGGCTACTCGTCTTCTTCGGCCTCGCGGGTCTCCGGCACCAGCAGCCCCGCCAGGTCCTCGCCGAGGTAGGTGCGCTCGTTGGGGCCGAGGATCCCCATGGCGAGGCAGAGGATCGTCCAGAGGTGGACCGTGTGGTAGTCGCCCTCGTAGTGCTCGGCCAGGTCGTGGATCTGGGAGTGGCAGTTGTGGCAGGGGGCGATCACGTAGCTTGCGCCCGTCGCCATGATCTGGTCGAACTTGATCTTGCCGAAGGTGCGCCGCGCCTCGTGGTAGCCCGCCTGGAGCGCCCCGCCGCCCCCGCCGCAGCAGTAGTTGTTGGAGCGGTTGGGGGTCATGTCGACGAAGTTCTCCTCGCCCACGACCTGTTTGACGACGAAGCGCAGGTCCTCGGCGTAGGCGTCGCCGAAGGTTTTGCGCACCTGGTTGCAGGGGTCCTGGACGGTGAACTTGACCTTGAGGTCCTTGTTCCAGTCGGAGTTGACCTTGAGCTTGCCCTCGCGGATCCACCGGGCGTAGAGCTGGATGATGGTGGTGATCTCGAACTTGTGGGGGATGTTGAACTTTTTCAGTCCGGCCCGGACTGCGAAGAGTTCGTGCCCTCACTCCGTGTTGACCCAGTACTTGCAGCCCAGGTCGTCCACGGCCTTGGCCTTCACCTCCACGATGTGCTTCCAGGCCTCGTCGTCGGCAAGGAACATGCAGTAGTTCTCCGCGCCCCAGCCCTTGGTGCCGTAGGTCCAGTCGGCGCCCACGACGTGCATGATCTTCCAGAGCGGCACCATCTCGTCGGGCTCGGTGACCGGCTCGCGCGAGTTCTGGTTGAGGAAGTAGGTCGCCCCCTTCTTGTTGATCGGGGCCTCGAGGGTCTCCCAGCCGACCTGGGTCTTGCGCACCTCCTCGAGCACGTCCTCGACCACGAAGCGGAAGTCGTCCTCGGAGGCGCCCATGGCGCTGCAGGAGTCGTGCTTGAGCGCCATGTCGCAGGAGCCGCGGATGCCCTTGGGCCGGTTCTCCCGCGGCCAGAGCTTGCGCGCGTGGTAGACGAGCTGCGGGATGTCGATCTTCATCGGGCAGACGTAGATGCAGCGCCAGCACATGGTGCACATCCAGGGCCAGTTGGACTTCTGGATCTCCTCGTCCAGGCCGAGCGCCGCCATGCGCAGGAACTTGCGCGGGTCCAGCCCCTCCAGCCCCGTCGCCGGGCAGCCGGAGGAGCAGGCCCCGCAGGTGAGGCAGAGGTTCAGGTTCCCGCCCTCCGGCAGGAGCTCCCGCACCTTGTCGAGAAAGGTGCTCTTCTTTTTACCGCTGATCTTGATCGCTTCTTCGGCCATGCGGCGTGTCCTCCCTTGGGGATTTCAGAGGCTCTCGTCGATCCCCCAGCATAGCGGATCCATCCGAAAAAACAAGGACCATGTTGCTTTTAGCCCACCTTCAGCACCGAGGAGCCGGTGGTTTTCCGCCCCTCGAGGTCGCGGTGCGCGCGGCTCGCCTCGGCGAGGGGGTAGGTGCGGCCGATCGTGATGCGCACCGCCCCGCCCTGCACCACGGCGAAGAGGTCCTCGGCGTGCGCGAGGAGATCCTCGCGGCGCGCCGTGTAGGTCATGAGCGAGGGCCGGGTGAGAAAGAGCGACCCTTTCTGGGCGAGAAGCGCGATGTCGATCGGCGGGACCGGCCCGGAGGACTGCCCGAAGGAGACCATCATCCCCATCGGCCGCAGGCAGTCGAGCGAGGAAAAGAAGGTGGCCTGCCCCACGGAGTCGTAGACCACGTCCACCCCGCGGCCGCCGGTGATCTCCTTGACCCGCTCGGCGAACTTCTCCTTCGTGTAGACGATCGGGTGGTCGCAGCCGTGGGCCCGGGCCACCTCGGCCTTCTCCGGGGTGCCCACGGTGCCGAGGACGGTCGCCCCCAGGTGTTTCGCCCACTGGCAGACGATGAGCCCCACGCCGCCGGCCGCGGCGTGGATGAGCAGGGTCGTCCCCGGCCCCACCGGCCAGCAGCCCTTGAGGAGGTAGCGCGCGGTCATGCCCTGGAGCATCATGGCCGCCGCCTGCAGCGCGGGGATCCCCGGCGGCAGCCGCACGAGCCGGTGGGCCGGGATGCGCCGGATCTCGGCGTAGGCGCCCACGGGCACCCCCGCGTAGGCGACGCGGTCGCCCACGGCGACCTCGGTGACCCCCTCGCCGATCTCGACGACGACGCCTGCGCCCTCGAGCCCCGGGGTTGCGGGAAGGGAGGGCAGGGGATAGAGCCCGGTCCGGTGGTAGACGTCGATGTAGTTCAGCCCGACCGCCTCCTGGCGGACGAGGGCCTCGCCCGGGCCCGGTTTGCCGGGGTCCATCTCCTCCCACTTGAGGACCTCGGGGCCCCCGTGCTGGTGGATGCGGATCGCCTTGGGCATGGAACCTCCCGTGTCCCGTCTCACTCGCCGATGATTTTCACGAGAACGCGCTTTCGCCGCCGGCCGTCGAACTCGCCGTAGAAGATCTGCTCCCAGGGGCCGAAATCGAGCCGGCCCTCGGTCACGGCGACCACCACCTCGCGGCCCATGATCTGGCGCTTGAGGTGGGCGTCGGCGTTGTCTTCGCCCACGTTGTGCCGGTACTGGGAGACGGGCTCGTGCGGGGCAAGTTTCTCCAGCCAGACCTCGTAGTCGTGGTGCAGCCCCCGCTCGTCGTCGTTGATGAAGACCGAGGCCGTGATGTGCATGGCGTTCACGAGGACGAGCCCCTCGCGGATGCCGCTGGCGGCGAGGCACTCCTCGACCCGGCGGGTGATGTTGACGAAGCCCCGCCGGGCGGGGATCTCGAACCAGAGCTCTTGCCGATAGGATTTCATGGGGGATCACCCGGCGCCGGGGATGGCCCGGCACTCCGCTACATAGCAGGATCGGGGGGTTCTGCCAAGCGCCGCACCCCCGGGAAAACGGGGCGCGCCGCGGGGGACGCGGCCGCCCCCGCCGGCCGGGCTTCTTGTGGCCGGGGCCGGGCCCTGCTATTTTTCGGAAACGAACGCGCGTCCCCCGACACCCCATGAGCGACCTCGCCGCCCCCATCCGCCGCCTGCTCCGGAAACTCCCCGAAGCCCGCCCCCAGGACCGGGGTCGGCTTCGCGCCGCGCTCGCCCGGATCGCGCGGCTGCCCGCCGAGGAGCGCGCGGCCGGGATCTCCCGCGTCGAGCGCCTCCTGGCCGCCTCGATCGCCGGCCGCCGCCTCCGGGCCGCGGCCGGGTGCCCCGAGCTGCGCTACCCCCCGGAGCTCCCGATCACGGCCTTCAGGGAGGAGATCGTCGCCGCCATCCGCCGCCACCGCGTCGTGATCGTCTGCGGGGAGACGGGCTCCGGGAAATCGACCCAGCTCCCCAAGTTCTGCCTCGAGGCGGGCCGCGGCACCGAGGGCCTGATCGGCCACACCCAGCCGCGGCGCATCGCCGCCCAGGCCGTGGCGCGGCGGATCGCCGAGGAGCTGGGCGAGGAGCTCGGCCGGACGGTCGGGTTCAAGATCCGCTTCCACGAGCAGACCTCGCCCGAGACGCGCATCAAGGTCATGACCGACGGCATCCTCCTCGCCGAGGCCGCGGGCGACCGGAGCCTCTCGGCCTACGACACGCTGATCGTGGACGAGGCCCACGAGCGCAGCCTGAACATCGACTTCCTGCTCGGCTACCTGCGGCTCCTCCTCAAGCGCCGCCGCGACCTCAAGGCGGTGATCACCTCGGCGACGCTCGACGCCGAGGCCTTCGCGGCCGCCTTCGCGGGGGCGCCCGTGGTCCGGGTCGCGGGGCGGACCTTTCCCGTCGAGGTGCGCTACGCGCCCCCGGAGCCCGGGCCGGGGGAGGAGGAACCCACCCCGGTCGAGCAGGCGGTCGCCGCCGTGCGCCGGGTCGCATCCGGGGGCGAGCCGGGCGACGTGCTCGTCTTCCTCCCCACCGAGCAGGACATCCGCGAGGCGGCGGCGGCGCTCGCCGCCGAGCGCCTCCCCCGGCTGCGCGTCCTGCCCCTCTTTGCGCGCCTGTCGGCCGAGGAGCAACACCGCGTCTTCCGGCCGGCCCCCGGCCGGAAGGTCGTCCTGGCGACCAACGTCGCCGAGACCTCGCTCACGATCCCCGGGATCCGCTTCGTCGTGGACACGGGGCTTGCGCGCATCCCGCGCTACCTGCCGCGCACGAGAACGACCGCCATGCCCGTCGTCCCCGTCTCCCGCGGCAGCGCCGTGCAGCGGGCCGGCCGCTGCGCTCGCTATCCCGGCGAGCAGGGCCGGGTGATCGTCTATCCGGTGCCGGTCAAGGAGAACGGCGAGCCGAACTACGCGCCCTACGGCGGCAGCAAGCTCGAGGTGGCCGTGTGCGACCGCTCCTGGCAGGCCTTTCGCGAGCGCCAGGGCGCCATCCTGGATTTCGCCGCCGAGCAAGAGGTGATCAACCAGACGCACAGCGAGGCCGACACCGCCATGCTGCAAGCCATGCGAGAGGGGCAAGGCGAGATCTGGCAGCGCATCACCGATGCGCTGGTGCGCGGGGACGCCAGCGCCCGGCCGCAGCTCATCCGCCAGGTGGATAGCCGCACGGTGATCGTCTACGAGCCTCCTTTCGGCTTGAGCGAGGAAAGCCCTTACCAGTTTGAGGGGATCTCCCTGTGGCACGGTACCTTGCGCGGCAAACTGAAGGAGCTGCAGCAGCTCCGGGACGAGCTAGGGTTGGACTGGGCGGTGCGCTATCCGGCGGCCCAGGGCGACGAAGAGAAGGACGACGAGATTGCCTATCGCTGGCTGGACGTGGAAAGGCCCGACGATATCGGCCTCTCGCTGATCTTCGCCGTCCATCCCCAACTGGCGACCTACGACGCCGAACACGGCCTGCGCCTCGGCGTCCCCTCCGACGGCAGCTACGTCTCGTCGTCGGCCACCTGGCACCGAGAGCGGCCCGACTACGCTGGCTACCGATTGGAGTCGTACACGGAACACATTGTCGGTATGCGGCGCATCTTCGAGGGAAATCCGATTTCTCGTATTCCGGTGGCCGATGGCCGGCTGCGTCGCCGGCTGGCGTGGGTGGGTCGTCGCTTTGCCGACCAGACCGGGGACTGGCGCGTGCCGGCGGAATTACTGGAGCGGGCCGTGCGCCTGAGCCTGGCCTTGCACGATGTGGGCAAGCTGAGCGCAGACTGGCAGCGCTTCGCCGTCGAGTATCAGAAAGCTATCGGCGAGGGGGAGCCGCCCTTCCGCGCCGCGCACACCTACTACGAGCGCGATAACCCGATTCACGAAGCGGCGCAGAAGAAGGTCCGCCGTTACAAGCCTTCTACGCACGCCAGCGAGAGCGCCTCCGCCTCGGCGCGGCTGCTCTACGAGGCGCTGGAGGGGCGAACTTGTCCTGGTTTGTATCGGGCCGCGTTCGCGGCGATCGCCCGCCATCACAGCCCCGGCCTGGATGAGGCCAAACCGTATCGCCTGCACCCCCGCGCTGGCGAAACGGTGGCCGAGGCGTTGACCGCAGTTGGCGAATCAGACTGGAGTGCGTGGGCGCGCTGGCTGCGCTCCGGCGAGGAGGCGCCCAACGTGCGCAGACATCTTCCCGAGGCGCAGCCCGAAGGCGACTGGGCCAGGTGGTTCCAGTACTTCAA